>Ga0302177_10000081_pt1 | contig 82220 bp, 68 predicted proteins | sample I_Palsa_E1_2_FD_198780 | JGI IMG/M metagenome (GOLD analysis project Ga0302177, IMG submission 198780) | Peat permafrost microbial communities from Stordalen Mire near Abisko, Sweden - I_Palsa_E1_2 | ecosystem: Environmental > Terrestrial > Soil > Palsa > Peat permafrost | place: Sweden... | reverse complement strand
GTGAAGGACAATTGGCAAACAACCGCGTGGGCCGACGAAACCAACAACGCTGCGAAAGTGGTGGTGGTGGACGACCACTTCTAACCAATTCGGAATCGATACGCTGGAAACGCCAGTCAACACTATTCTTTGGTAGTGAGGAGCTCAAATGAAGGCGATTGTGGTTCATGAGTTTGGCGGTCCGGAGGTGCTGAAGTTCGAAGAAGTGCCGACTCCCAAGCCGCAGGCCGGCCAGATGCTGGTGCGCGTGCATGCCGCAGGTGTCAACCCGTATGACACCTACATGCGGGCGGGAACCTACGCGATCAAGCCCTCGCTCCCCTACACGCCCGGTTCGGACGCTTCCGGCGTGGTCGAGGCCGTCGGCGATGGCATCAGCAAAGTGAACCGCGGGGATCGTGTGTACACCGCGAAAACCGTGACTGGCGCGTACGCCGAGTACGCCATTGTCTTGGAGAATCAGGTATATCCATTGCCGCAGAACATTACCTTCGACCAAGGCGCCGCTCTTTTTGTGCCTTACGCTACCGCTTATCACGCGCTGTATCAGGAAGCAGATGCCCGCGCTGGACAAACCGTGCTGGTGCACGGAGCAAGCGGCGGAGTTGGCACAGCCGCGCTGCAATTAGCTCGAGCCATCGGTTTGACCGTTTTCGGGACCGCGAGCTCGGCCAAGGGCCTGGAGTTGATCAAGAAAGAGGGCGCGCAGCAAGCGTTCGACCACAGCAAGGCCGGAGTTGCAGACCAAGTCTTAAAGGCTACCAACGGCCGCGGCGTTGACATTATCCTGGAGATGCTGGCGAACGTGAATCTAGGTACGGATCTGAAGTTGCTGGCCCAGCACGGTCGTGTCATTGTCGTTGGTAATCGCGGCGACGTAACCATCAATCCCCGGGATTTGATGAGCCGGCGCGCCTCGGTTCGCGGCTTTACGTTGTGGAGCCTGACCGAAGCCGAATTGGCTGAGGTCCATGCTGGAATCGGGGCCGGGCTGGAAAATGGGACGCTGCGGCCCGTCGTGGGCAAGCAGATTCCCCTGGCCGAGGCGGCACGCGCCCACAAGGAAGTCCTGGAGCCGGGATCATCGGGAAAGATTGTACTGACCTCGTAATCGGGCCCTCTCGTAGCCCAATGCATCGGCTTTTCGGGGCGATATAAAACTGGCGACTCCGGCGGTCCGCCGCCGTATAATCCTTGCCGGAGTCGAACCCCATTTTGTCCATGCACTTCCCGATTTCGACGCTGCTGGCGGCGCGCACCACCTCCTTGAGCCAGTATTGGCACAAACTTACCGACCCCACATTCAGGGGCATCTACCACGCCAACGCATTCGACCTGGCCATGATGGTGCCGTACTTCCTGGTGCTCTTCGTCCTGGCGATTTATGGGTTGCATCGCTACTGGCTGGTCTACGACTACTACAAATACGCAAAGAACGTTCCCGGGCCCCCGCCGGAGGTGACCTCGTGGCCCCAGGTCACCGTGCAACTGCCGATCTTCAATGAGCGCTATGTGATTGAACGGCTTGTGGATGCGGTTTCTCGATTCGACTATCCTCATGAGCTTCTGGATATTCAGGTGCTCGATGATTCGACCGACGAAACCGAGGAGGTGGGGCGCGCGTGCGTCGATCGTTACGCCGCGCTAGGTTTGCCGATTTCGTACATCCATCGAACCAATCGCGACGGTTACAAAGCGGGAGCCCTGGAGAACGGACTCAAGACCGCCACCGGCGAATTGATCACCATCTTCGACGCCGACTTTATCCCCGAACGCGATTTCCTGCGGCGCACCGTCCCTTATTTCCAGGCCGCGGAAATTGGCATGGTACAAACCCGTTGGACCTATCTAAATCGCGACTACTCTCTGTTGACGCAGGTAGAGACAATCTTGCTCGACGGCCACTTCGTAGTCGAGCACGGGGCGAGGTCGCGCCGGGGGACGTTCTTTAATTTCAATGGAACCGCTGGGGTGTGGCGCCGCCGGGCCATCGAGGAGGCCGGCGGCTGGCAGCACGATACGCTGACCGAAGATACCGACTTGTCCTATCGCGCGCAGCTCAAAGGGTGGAAATTTCTGTATCTGCCGCAAATTGAGTGCGCTTCGGAGCTGCCGGTGGACATGAACGGTTTCAAAGCGCAACAGGCGCGCTGGGCCAAGGGGTTGATGCAAACGGCCAAGAAGATTTTGCCCCGGGTATTCGCTTCCAATGTTCCGTGGCACGTCAAAGCGGAAGCTTTTTTCCATCTGACCGCCAATATCAGCTATCCACTGATGGTACTTCTCTCGACAATGTTGCTGCCCGCCATGATCGTGAGGTTCTACCAGGGCTGGTTTCAGATGATCGTGATCGACCTGCCACTGTTCTTGGCGTCGACTTGCTCCATTTCCAGCTTTTACCTGGTGGCGCAGAAAGAACTTTATCCGAAGACTTGGTGGCGTACCTTTCTATATATGCCATTCGTGATGGCCACCGGCATCGGGATTTCCATTCGTAACGCCCAGGCGGTCTTGGAAGCACTCGCTGGGAAAAAAAGTGAATTTGCGCGGACTCCGAAGTTTCGAATCGAAGGAAAGAAAGACACCTTCGCGACCAAGACATACCGGAACAAGGCCGGCTGGATGCCTTACGCGGAAATTCTGCTGGGCACCTATTTTGCCTTCACGGTGCTTTATGCAATTCTGAACGAAAACTACGCTACGGTTCCCTTTTTGCTCCTCTTCGTATGGGGCTATATGTACACCGGCTGCTTGTCGCTCGGGCAAATCTACTTCGCCAATTTGCGCTTCGATGTGAACGCGCCGGAGATGCGTCCGGCGGCGTCAGGCGCGCCCGGCTTCTAAAAAAGGGATGAGCGTTGGCTCATCCCGTAAATCTCAGTCGAATTGGCTCTTCCTTCGGGCTTAGGTGTGCGACTCGATATCTTCTGAGGCGTCGTGACTTGAGCTTCGGCTGGCTGCTGCAGCCCTGGTCCTGGGGGTCAGGTCGACTTCGCCATGCTCCCCGATCGCTTCCGTGGGCTCTCCGGCCGCCGCCGCTTTCAGCATCCCTAGAAACGCGACCATCTTCCCCGCGGGAGCGTCCCAATATTCCGCAGTGGAGACGTCCACGCGAAGAAGACAAAGATCCGGATCTTCCAAACCCTGAGGGAACCACGCTGTATACAGATCGCTCCACAATTCCTGCATCTTGTTCCGGTCTCGAGAAATCTCCACGTTCCCACTGACAGAGATGTAGCTGGAATTGTCGTTGTTCGTGTACGCGAGGTTCACTACCGGCCGTTTGTGTAATTCGTCGACCACCAGGTTGCTCAGCCTGGTGAAGAACCACAGCGTGCCGTCGAATTCAGTGTACTGGGTAGCCATGGGACGGCTGTGGAGCTCGCCATCGCGCCCGTAGGTGGTCATCATCGCAATCTTGATGTCCTTGATCAGGTGAGCGAGCTTGTTCACCTCCCGGGTGCGCAAGCCGGGCCGGTTGGCACTGGAAGTCGCGGATGCTCCAGAAGCGCTCGTTATATTTGTCGGTGTGTCGTCCATTGATGATGGATCTCCCCTGCAGAGTCTCCGCCAGAAAACGGGCGGGCGCAAGCACTCAAAGTCTTTCTGGAGGAGCGTAGGGGCGACTGGCCTCTACCGCTATCAAGACTTCCCTCTAGATGCCGAGCAGTCTTCGGGTACCGATCGTTTACCGAGCGTCCCGCCGACAGGGAGTGCTCACTCTTGTTCCAATTGGATGAGAACAATCTCGGGATTCGACCCAAGTCGCAGCGGCGGCCCCCAGGTTCCCGAGCCCGAGGACGTGTAAACCTGCATCGGACCGGACCGTTGCAATCCATAAACGAATTGCCGGTAAATGCGAGCCGCAAGCCACGTGTAGGGCAAGAATTGGCCGACATGCGTGTGGCCGGACACCTGCAAACCGATTCCTGCCGCAGCGGCAACCGCAACCTGATCCGGCGCATGGGTTAACAAGACGCTAGCGCGCCCGCGCTCGACTCCGATCGCGTCCAGCACCGATCCGAAATGCCCGGCGTGAGTGGCGTCGCGATAGGTTACGCCTAGAATTTGCAGGCCATCGACATCCACCTTCTCGTTGTTCAGTACCCGCACACCGACGCCTTCAATCGCGCGGCGGTACTTGGAAGGATCGGAAAATTCCTCGTGATTTCCCTCCACGAAAAATGTTCCGAACGACGGCTTTAGAAATCGTAGCGGCTCGACGGCCCGGGCGGCGTCGATGGCGGTTCCATCATAGAGATCTCCGGCAATCCAGACCATGTCGGGTTTCAGCGCATTGATCTTCGCTACCATTCGACGCGCGAATCCCGCGTTGTGGACATGCCCCAGGTGCATATCGCTGATCAGCGCAGCTTTTCGGCCGCGCCAGGAAGGCGGGAGATTCGGCAAACGTATCGTAATTTTCTTGGTTCGAGTCCACTCTGCATTCACGAGAGCGATAAGACTGAGCAACACTGCGACGCCCAGCATCGAGGCAGCGAGCAGGCGTTGATCGGGATGCACGCCGCCGAGGCGAACCGCGCCGTAAATAGTCCAAGTAAAACACGCCGCAAAAAACAAGAAGCTTAGGGTGCCGAGCCAAATGGCTGAAGCTGTATAAAACAAGCGAAGCAGGAAGTTGTTAAAGCGAAATGCGAGCAATGTAGCAGCCACGAAGCTGACGGATAGAAATGCCATCGCTAGCGCCAGCGGCGGAACTCCCGGAGGATCGGGCGCCTGCCAAAAAGAATTCCAGGTTTGATATACGAAAATGTGGCCTAGGATCAGGACCGTCTGAAACACGGCGACGAACACTACAAATCGCGATCGCATCGATCTCCACACACGAGGTAGTCGTTCCCCATTTGCTTTGCTCTCTTATTCGATGCGTTGACTCGCCATTTCACTACGATTTCAAGTCTCACCTGGAATCGGGATACAATTTCACCACTTGGTCCCGTCCCGGACCAGCCCTTGCCCAAGGGTGACAAATCTCGTAGTGGAGACGAGGAGCATCGATGATGAGTGGTTTCGCGCACCCCCGCTTGTGTGATGGCTCGATGCCGCGATGCAAGATTGCATTGGCTGGCTTGTTGCTCCTGGCCCTGGCGCCGATTGGCTTCGCCCAACAACGCCGCGAACGCGAACCCAATAGTGCCTACGCCGCGCGTCGAGCCAAGCTGGCTTCCCAGATTGACGGGCCCATCATTCTCTGGGGCCTGACCGGGCGGGAAGAATCCTCTCAGAGTTATGTATTCACGCAGGAAGATAATTTCTACTACCTGACAGGCCATAACGAGGAGGGCGCCGGGCTCCTGATTCTTCCCGCCACGAAAGCCGCGAACGAAAACTGGGATGGTCCACGGGAAGTGCTGTTTTTACCGGCGAAAGATCCCGACCGCGAACGCTGGAATGGCGTGCGAATGTCGCCATCGGACCCGGGCATCGAAGCGCGAACCGGCTTCGCCGCGGTCCAGCCCTTCGGGGAGCTTCGGGCAGCAACGGAACGACTTGCCAAGGGGTATTCGAATCTATATACGATTCTCCCCTACGAGACCGAACTCGGTGGGTATCCGCACGAAAAAGAAGTAGAACAGTGGCTGCAGCTGGCGGCGCCGCAGGCCAGCCTGAAAGATATTCGAAAACAGATTTACGCTCTCCGTCAGATTAAATCGCCCGGGGAGTTGGCGTTTTTGAAGCAAGCCATCGAGCTGTCGCTGGATGCTCATCTGGAAGCGATGAAAATGATGCGTCCAGGACTGTTCGAATATCAGATCGCGGCGAAGATGGTGGAAGTTCACGCCATGGGCGGCTCAGAAGCGGAAGGATACGCGCCGATCGTCGGTGCCGGGCCGAACTCGGTGGCGCTGCATTACGACAAGCTTTCGCGTCAGATCGAGAATGGTGACATCGTAGTCCTGGACGTTGGGGCACAATTTTCGGGATATTCGGCAGATATCACTCGCACGATTCCCGCAAATGGCAAATTCACGCCGCGGCAGCGCGAAATTTACGACATAGTTCTGGGCGCGCAGAATGCGGCCTTGTCTGCACTGAAGCCCGGAATGGACCTGTGCAAGAAGGGCGATAAGAGCGTTTACAAAATCTCCTACGAGTACATTAATTCGCATGGCAAGGACGCTCACGGCAAACCGCTGGGGCAGTATTACATCCACGGCCTGGGGCACAACATCGGTCTGGATGTACACGACCCCGGGGATTACTGCAAGCCTTTGCAGCCAGGCATGGTGGTCACCATGGAACCGGGCATTTACATTCCCGAAGAAAATCTGGGTGTTCGAATCGAAGACGACGTTTTAATCACCGACACCGGCAACAAATTGCTGAGCGAACGCCTACCCCGCGGCGCCGCGGAAATCGAGAACATCATGGCCAATGCGGCGCGTGAGCGTTCCCAGCACAACGCCAAGGGTGAAGATTGACCGGCTGGAACGAGCGCCCGTATACTGGTTCTTCGCGTTGGAACGCGACTTGCGTTCCAGCGTGCCTCGAGCGATTCCACGCGCGGCCGCGAGCAGTCTAGTAAGCCGGTTGCAGGAATTTCCGAAAGCTACAACCCTTAAGGAGCCGCGGGTCCGGAGCGCGGACCGCAGCAAGACTATGAACAGCAACGTCAAAGCCACGCAACTTCGTCCGGGCATGGTGATCCAGCACGAGGGTCAGCTTTTCACAGTATTCAGCACCGACCACCGCACTCCAGGCAATAAGCGCGGCTCCATGCAGACGCGGATGAAAAACCTGCGGACTGGAGCAATCATCGATTACCGCTTCCGCGCGGAAGAATTTATTGAACGCGCCATTCTGGACGAGATCGAATTCGAATATTTGTACAACGAAGGCGACGATTTCCACTTCATGAACACCGAAACGTACGAGCAGATGCAGCTTTCCCGCGAAGAGCTCGGCGAAACGGTGTACTACCTGATCCCCAATACCGTGGTGAAGGTGGAGTTTTTTGAAGATAAAGCCATTGGTGTCGACCTTCCCGATACCATGGAATTAAGGGTGGTGCAGACGGAGCCAACCTTGCAGAAGGCTACCGCCAGCGCGGTTGGCAAGCCGGCCACTCTTGAAACCGGCCTGGTGGTCCAGGTGCCGCCGTTCGTGAACGAAGGCGACCGGATTAAGGTCGACACTTCCGAAGCACGTTACGTTCAACGGGTAGAGTAAGCAATTCGTAGTGTAGAGAGCAGGTTTGGGGTTAGACTCAAGGTTCCCGCCTCCGCAGCTGAATTCACTTTGGTCGAATTCAGAAGAGGCATCAAAGCGCCGCTTGACTCGCTTGATCGAGCGGCGTTTTCGTTGGTGGCCGGCACCCTCGGGTTAATGCTCAAGGTTGGCGCAGTGGTACTCAGTACCACGTCCGCTAAACGGCGGTCTTGACCGCTCTTCCACCGAAGACCCGCGCAAAAATGGCGTCCACGTACCGCAATTGTCGTTGCAGACCGAAGGTATGCTCCAGGGCTTTGGCGTCCAGGTAATGGCTGATACGAGAGTCCGCGACGACGCGCTGGCGAAAACTCGTGTCGGTTTCCCACGCGGCCATGGCGTTTTCCTGTACCGCTTGGTAGGCGGCGTCGCTGGGCATTCCTTTTTCGATTAGGTCTTGCAACAAAACTCCCGAATACACCAATCCATGGGTAGATTCGAGGTTGCGCAGCATGCGCTCGGGAAATACGCGCATCTCACCAACGATAGTAGTCATTTTGGCGAGCATGTAATCCACCAGGATGGTGGAGTCAGGCAGGATGATCCGTTCCACCGAGCTGTGGGAGATGTCCCGTTCGTGCCACAGCGCAACATTTTCGTAGGCCGCCAGCATGTTAGAGCGCACCACCCGGGCTAGTCCGCAAATTTGCTCGCAATTGACCGGATTCCGCTTATGCGGCATTGCCGAGCTTCCGCGCTGTTCTCCCCCAAAGGGTTCTTCCACCTCGCGGACTTCGGTTCGCTGCAAGTGCCGAATCTCCAGAGCGATTTTCTCCAGCGTGGCGGCGATCAGAGCCAACGAGCTGACGTATTGCGCGTGGCGATCGCGTTGAATCACTTGCGAGGCCACCGGAGCTACATTCAAACCTAAACGCTGGCAAATCCGCTCTTCCATCTCCGGACCTAGGTGCGCAGCATTGCCCACCGCGCCGGAAATCTTCCCGACAGCCATCTGCGCGGCTGCATTCCGGAACCTTTCCTGATTGCGCTGGTTTTCGGCGAACCAGTTGGCGACCTTCAGCCCAAAGGTGATGGGTTCGGCGTGTATGCCGTGGGTGCGCCCGATTTGCGGGGTGTGGCGAAATTCCTCCGCGCGTTTGGCCAGCACATCTCCGAACTTCACCAGAGCCGCTTCGATCAGCCGCGACGCATCGCGCACCAGTAATGCCTGCGCGGTGTCCACGACGTCGTTCGAGGTCATGCCATAGTGCAACCAGCGAGCAGCGTCAGGATCGCCGATCGATTCTCCGACCGCCATGGTGAAGGCGATGACGTCATGTTTAACGCGCGCTTCAATTTCGTTGATTTTGGTTACGTCGATCTTGGCACGCGCTCGGAGCGCTGCCGCCGCTTCCTTTGGCACCTGGCCGGCTTCGGCAAGAGTCTCTGCCGCCGCCAACTCCACATCCAGCCAGCGGGCAAACTTATTGGCGTCGCCCCAAACGCGGCCCATTTCCTGCCGGGTGTAGCGTGGAATCACTGCTGCTCCTTCGACCGGTCATTGGCACGGCTGCGAGAATCGCCAGACCCCGTGCGAATATCTCGTGTAAATGATAAGTCATTTTCGGCCCGGCACGCGAACCCAGCCGGAGCCCGATCGGGACAAACGCGAATTCCTGCGGTCAGGTTCTAGCGCAGAAGGTCTTCCAGTTGAATGCGCGCGTCCGTTTTCGAATCGCGGTATTTGACGATGACAGCAGCCTGGAGGGAGAGACCATACTTTTTCCCCAGCTGATGAGCGACGGCACGCGAACCCGGGACCACGATCGCTTCTTCCGGAATAATTAGCGGCTCATTTGGCGTCGCAGTATACACCGCGTCGCGAACCAGGTCGTAAACAGGAATTGAAGCGTTGAGAATGGTGCCGCTTCCCAGCACGGCGCGTCGCCGGATCACCGTACCTTCATAGACGCCGGAGTTGCCACCGACCAACACATCGTCTTCGATGATGACCGGCAGCGCTCCGACCGGTTCGAGTACCCCACCGATTTGCGCACCCGCGGAGATGTGGCAGTTACTGCCGATTTGCGCGCAACTGCCCACCAGCGCATGCGAGTCAATCATCGTACCAGCGCCCACATACGCGCCAACGTTGATGAACATCGGCGGCATGCATACCACGCCGCGCCCGATATAGCTGCCGTCACGAATGCTGGAGCCGCCGGGAACGATGCGAATACCTTCGGCCAGCGTAATGGCACGCGGCGAATAGGTTGATTTATCCAGGAACGGCTGACGCGCAGCGTCTATCGACATGTCGACGACGGCGCCCATGCGAAAACCGAGCAGGATGCCCTTCTTCACCCAGGCGTTTACGCGCCAGCCGGTTTTCGTCGATGGGTCCGGCTCGGCAGCACGAATTTCCCCGCGATTCAATCCGTCCTTGAATTCGCGAAAGAGACGGAGGTGCTCTTCGGTGTATTGATCCGGTGGACCATCGAACAAGCGCTCAATTTGCTGCGGCGGCATGAAACCTTTCAACCAGGCCCAGCGATCTCAGCACGGTCCGAATGCGCTCACGGTTTTCGTCTTTCGGCGCGACCAGTGGAAGCCGCCAGACCGGTTCCAGCAAGCCCATCTCCGCCAGCGCAGCCTTGGCGGGAATCGGATTGGACTCAATAAAATTGATGTCCATCAACGAGTGAAATCGGCGATGGATTGCGCGCGCGGCGGTGAAATCTCCCTGCAGCGCCAGGTGGACGAGACGGGTCATGTCCACGGGAATTTCGTTCGAAACGACAGAGATGACGCCGCGGCCGCCGAGAGCTATGAGCGGCAAAGTGATCGCATCGTCGCCCGACAGCACCACAAAATCGTCCGGCACGCTATTCAAGATGGCGGCCATTTGGGAGATATTTCCGGACGCCTCCTTAACGCCCACGATGTGGGGAACTTCGGCAAGGCGCCGCAACGTTGCGGGCTCGATATTCACCCCAGTGCGGCCGGGCACGTTGTACAGCACGATGGGCAGGGGGGTCGCGTCGGCAATCGCGCAGTAATGCTGATACAAGCCTTCCTGAGTCGGCTTGTTGTAATAGGGCGTGACCGAAAGAATGCCGTCGACGCCCACCACGGTGAGCTCGCGCGCCAACTCAATCACCTCGCGGGTGTGGTAGCCGCCGGCCCCGGCCAGAACCGGAACCCGGCCCTTGGCAACCTCGACGGTCAGCTCCACGACGCGAAGATGCTCGCTCCGGCTCAGAGTCGGACTCTCCCCGGTGGTCCCACAGGGAACCAGGAAATCGACGCCGGCGTCGATTTGCCTGCGAATCAAATTCCGGAGCGTTGGCTCATCGAGCGAAACGTCGCGCCGGAAGGGAGTCACCATCGCCGTACCGCATCCAGTAAACACGTTGTCTCTCCTTGGTAACTTCAAGATAGAAAATCAGTCCTGCAGACCGCCTCCCGCAATTCACGCTGACACTTCAAGCTCTTCAATCTGGCAAGTCGCCGAGAATTTCAGGAAACTCAAACCAGCCCTTTTTCCCGGCCACCCATCGGGCCGCGCGCAGTGCGCCACGCGCGAATCCTTCGCGACTCCGTGCGGTGTGGCGCAAGGTAATGGTGTCAGCGGCGGAATCGAAGCCGATTTCATGAGTGCCCGGGTGTGCCCCGGCGCGATTCGCTGAGAGACTTATGTCACGCCCATAGCCGCTTGCGCGCATCTCCTCCGCCAACCTTCGCAACGTGCCCGAAGGCGCGTCTTTTTTCGCCGCGTGATGAATCTCCCAGCCCCAGGCGTCGTATTCCTGGTGTTTGGCGAGCAGTGTCGCGGTATGCGTCACCGCTTGTATAAACAAATTGACACCGACGGAAAAATTCGCCGCCCACACCAAGCCGGTACTGCCCTGAATCACGGCCAGCTTTGCTGCGGGCATCTGCTCGCTCCAGCCGGTGGTACCCACAGCCGCATGCACTCCGGCCAACGCCAGCTGGCGAATATTGCCGACAGCAGCATCCGAAGTGGAGAATTCGACCGCGACATCAATGCCGAGAAGAGCCTCCCGCGTGAGTCCCGCACCCTTGGGGTTGTTGCGGCTATCGAATTTGGTGCGTACCTCGAAGCCATAGTCAGGCGCGAGTTGGGCGACAAGTCGCCCCATTTTTCCGTACCCAACGATGGCCAGGCCCAGGTTCATGAGGCTACCTGGCCAGCCGCCAAAAGTAGCGTGGTCATGCGTGCATAGATGTCCACCGCCTGCGAGAGTTCGCTCTTGGCGACGCGTTCTTCAGCACTGTGCGCCACGCGAATGCTGCCCGGACCAATCAGAAAGGGCAGGCCCCAGGAGTCGCCCAGGTTGGGAATGTCGGTGGTGAAGGCCACCACCGTCGTTGGCATGCCGTCCACACCCTGCAACCGGCGCGCAGGCGTGTACAGCACCTCGCGCGCCTCCAAGCGATCGGCGACCGCAGCCGACACCGCTTTTCTGAGCGGCTCAGGATCGCCGACGATGCGAAACATCACCTCCGCGTGCGCGTGATCGGCAACTACGTTTGGTGCGCGGCCGCCCGAGATGGTGCCCACGTTTAGCGTGCTGCGGCCGAGTAAGGGATCCACCGGCAAAGCAACCGATCGCACATCATTCAGGACGTCGAGAAGGGTGTGGATGGCGGAGTGGCCCAGTTCCGGGTGCGCGGAATGCGCCAGCTTGCCGTGCGCGGTAAACTCAAAACGCAGCGCGCCTTTGCAGCCCAGCGCAAGCTTGTTGTCGGTAGGCTCGCCATTGATGAGGAAGTGAGCGCCGCGCGGAGTCGTCGCGGCAGCCTTGGCTCCGGCGCTGTTGCGCTCTTCTCCGACGAGAAGCAACAGTCCAAAGTTTCGCGTTCCAGCGGCCAGCAGTTTTTCTGCCGCGGCGATCATGGCCGCAATGATGCCCTTGGCATCGCAGGAACCGCGTCCCCAGACAAATTCAGAGTCCTCGCGTGAAGCAAAGAACGGCGGCACGGTGTCCATGTGAGAGGACAGCGTGACCACTGGAGGACCCCACGCCGCGAAAATGTTGTCGCGCAGGGGTTCCACCGCTAGGCGTTCCAGCGTGCCGGAGTATCGCGCCACCAGATCGGACAAGTGCGCGTACAGGAAGTCGCCTACCTGCTTTTCATGGTTGGTGATGGACTCAATGTCCACCAGCGCGCGTGTCAGTTCGAAAAGGTCCACAGCCGCCAATTTTTCCGGAGAAAGCGAAAGGAAAGGAAGGAACCGCGAGGAACACTCGGCCGCTGCCTCTCGATAGCGCTTCATCCCATTGCCAGGATGACAGTGAACAGGCCTTAGACCTGTTCCCCAACCGCAGCGGCTTCCGCTTCAGCTACCGCTGTGATTTCGGCGGACAACATGTGGCTTGCGACTTTGCGAGTCGACAAGCGGCCCCTCCTCGCACTGGCATCCGAAGCAGATCGGAACAACACGCCAAGCGATTCATGGCCTCCGCACCTCTACCAAGACAGATGTGAGTCTAGTTTAGCGTTCCCGGAGTGTCAATGAATGCGTGGCAGTGGAAGGCGTGAAAATCCATCCGAGAGATCGATAGAAGCTACAGTTCGAGAGGTTTCAGTGGGGCTGCTTGCGAGGCGACCAACAACTCTCCGGCAAAGGCGGTCTCTGCAGGCCGCCGTTCCAGCGCTTCCTCAGCCGACAAGCGCGCGAGATCAGGATTATTGTTCTCAGCGGATACGTGGGCCATCACCAGATAGCGCGCTCTACCGTCGAATCCATCAGGGTCGGCCAGATACTCGCTCACCGCGTGATTCGAAAGATGTCCGGTACGGCTGAGTACCCGCTGCTTCACCACCCACGGGTACGGTCCAACCTTCAACATATCTAGATCGTGATTCGACTCCATCATCAGGCAATCGGAGTCGCGCAGATGCACTTTGACCAACTCCGGCAGATAGCCAAGATCGGTGACCAACGACATTTTCAAGCCATCTACCCGGAAGGTGAAACCAATGGGATCGGCAGCGTCGTGGGGAATTCGAAAAGCATGGATTTCGATGTCTCCCACGCAAAAGCGCTCCCCGGCGTGAATAGTTTCCACTCCTCGCAGGCGCTTGCCGAGGGTGTCGGGCAGAGCCTGGTGCAGGGCTTCCATGGTGGGTTCGGTCACGTATAACGGAGCCTTCCAAAGACCCAGCATCTGGGGCAGCCCGCCACAATGATCATTATGTTCGTGAGTGATCAGGATGCCATCGAGGTGGTCGATCTCCTGTTCGATGGCAGCTAAGCGCGCGAGCGTTTCGCGTTTGCCGAGCCCGGCGTCCACCACAAGTCGGGTCCGCGAGGTCTCGAGTAGGGTGATGTTGCCCGAGCTGCCCGACGCCAAAATGGAAATTCTCAGACCGATTGTTTCCCCCTCAGTACCAAGCAACGAATTTCAGGAATCATGGCAGAGCCCCGAAGTCGCGTCAACGAAGAATGCGGATCGGAAACGTCTTAGTCGTCACCGGTCAGCGTTTCGACCTCTTATTCGTTTAGGCCTCGATTGGCAGACTGAACCTGGGAGGTCCTTTGGACTCGTTTGCAAGACTGCTCCGAGGCGGGATCTCGATGAGACCTCGGGTGATTCGCATCAGTGCTTCACATCGACTATGCCGCGTCAATTTCACCTGAACCGGCCTTGGAATTGGCCATCGGCAAATTTAAGGGGTCTGAAACCTTTAGCAGGCGAGGCGGGAGCGATCGAGGGTAAATCCGTTGAGCGGACCTAGGACGGTGACGGCGATTTGTTCTGGGCGGAAAAATTCCTGGGCTAACTTCTGGAGCTCCTCGCGCGTGACTGCGCTGATGGAAGCCGAAATTTCATCCAACGAATAGAATCGACTAAAATACAGTTCCTGCCGCGCTAAATTCGACATGCGCGAACTGGTGGACTCCAAAGAAAGCATCAGCGAGCCTTTCAAGTGATTCTTGGCGCGCAGCAATTCTTCCTCGGTGACCACGCTCTGTTTCAGTTCCCGGAATTCTTTCACGATCAGGTCGATGACCTGGCCGATGGTCTCTTTGGCGGTCCCCGCATATACGGTCAGCATCCCTGCGTCCGAATACGGAGTAATTTCGCTGAATACGGCGTAAGCCAACCCCAGCTTCTCCCTGATGTTCTGGAACAATCGCGAGGACATCCCACCGCCCAACAGATTATTCAAAACCGCGACTCCGAAGCGCCGCTCGTGGGCTAGCGGAACGGAAGGAACGCCCAGACAAAGATGCACCTGCTCGAGTTCGTGCTTCGCTTCCAGGTGAATCGGCGCTCCGGTGGCCGGTGCTGAGTCGCTTTCGGCCTTCGCTCCGGCCTTTACCGCTGCGAATTCGCGCTCGACCAATTCCATCATCCGTTCGTGAGTGACATTGCCGGCGGCCGACAATACCAACCGCTCCGGCGCAAACCATTGCTGGAATCGATTGCGGAGTGCTTCGCGACTGAATTTTTTTACCGTCTCCGGCGTGCCAAGAATCGGACGGCCGAGCGGGTGCTCCGGCCAAAAACCGCGCGTAAATATTTCGTGCAATAGATATTCCGGATTGTCCGCGTCCATCTTGATCTCTTCGAGGACCACGCCACGCTCTTTTTTAACGTCCTCGGAGTCAAATTTTGGGCGCAGAACCAGGTCGGCGATCACATCAAAGGCGATCGGCAAATGCTCGTCAAGCACCTTGGCATTGAAGCAAATCTGCTCTTTGGAGGTAAAGGCATCGAGCATGCCGCCGACCGAATCCATTTCCCGCGCTATAACTTCGGCGGATCGGCGCTCGGTACCCTTGAAGACCATGTGCTCCATAAAATGGGCCAGGCCATTTTCCTCGGAGATTTCGCGGCGTGATCCATTACGGACCCACACTCCGACAGACACCGACCGGACATGCGGCATCGGCTCGGTTAGCACCACCAGTCCGTTCGACAAGACCCTTTTTTGAATGTCTCTCGCTTCAGTGGCCATCGATCGATTGTTGCATAGCCCGCGTTAAAGAAGAAATACGGCGGAATCGGTGGTTTCCGGCGCTAGGTGTTACGGCAGTTTTTCCGCCGGATCGAGCTTTCCATACTCGCTGGTGTAGTGCAGCGGCACGTCGCAATACGTACCTTTTTCGCGCTGATAGATTTCGCAAATATCAAAAGGTTTGGAATATACGTGGACACTCACCGCGCGTTGATTGAATTCGGGCAGGTTCAACACCTGATGCACCGGCTCCAGCGGATTGACATGCACGGGATGGGCTGCATCCATGTCATATACGTCGGTAGGGTCTAAGTGACAGGTTCCGTGGTCTTCATCGCGCGCCTCGACGCGAAAATTCTGCACCCGCAACCTTCCGATCGGCGCGGCCATCCAGCAGTTCTGATCGCGATGATTGTGAACGCGGCTGGCCTGCCCGATTTCCCAACAGATGGCCATACATTCGAAGACTTCATTTTTGAAAATTAAGTTACGAGTGTAATTGCCCTTGGAAAAAAACAGGTATTTTTCAATGGATTCCGGCCGCAGCGCATGCCCAACGATATAGCTTTGCACGTTGTCGAGCGTGAATTCGCGCTCGGGAATCGCCACCAGGCCATCCACCCACTCGGAGATGTTCATCGCATCCTTAACAGCTTGTTCTTGCATCGGGCCTCCCGCACTGATCCGTATCGCCAGTCTAGCGGGCGAAAGATCGAAGAGAAAAGTATAGCGCCGTTTTAGCGCTGCATGAGCGAGTTAACGCGCATCGGCGAGAACACCAGCAACCTGAAACGCGATACTCTGGACTTCGTGAGCCGGAGTTGGCATTGCTGCCACATGCTCCAGCCAGTCATGATCGAACTCCTTGGAAAATCGTTGCAGGAACTGCGGGCGTTCTGTATCACGCTGGGCGAGCCGGAATACCGGGGCCAGCAGCTGTATCACGCGATGTATGCCGAACGAAAATTCGCATTCGCGGACATGACCAACTTGCCCTCCGCTCTACGCGATCGCTTGACCTCTCAAGCTAGCATCACCCTTCCCGCAGAGCGCCAACGATATGCATCCCGGGATGGCTCGGTGCGCTATTTGTACGCGCTGCCCACTGGCCAGCAACCCGCGGCGCGGCCAGCTTCGGTTGAAGCGGTGTTTATGCCGTCGGAATCGCGGCAGACCATTTGCATCTCCACCCAGGCGGGCTGCGCGGTGGATTGCCAATTTTGTCTGACGGCGCAACTTGGGCTAATCCGGAATCTCACCGCCGGCGAAATCCTCGCGCAGGTTCTTTCGCCGCTGAAGGAGCATCGATTAGCGGCGGGTGGAGGGTCTGGTGTCCCCCATCCCATCCAAACCAACGTCGTGCTAATGGGGCAGGGCGAGCCGCTGCTGAATTTCGAGGCAGTGATGGCGGCATTGCGCATTTTGCTCGATCCTGCGGGCGTGGCCATTTCACCGAAGCACGCCACCCTCTCTACCAGCGGAATTGTGCCGGGCATCGAACGTCTGGGCCAGGAAGCGGTGCGCCCTAAGCTGGCCGTTTCGTTGAACGCTTCGAACGATGAGCAACGCAACGCGTTGATGCCTATCAATCGTAAGTATCCACTCAAGGCGCTACTGGATGCATGCAAGAACTATCCGCTTCGAAACTGGGAACACGTGACTTTCGAATACGTGATGCTGGGTGGCGTCAATGACACTCCGGAAGATGCCGGACGGGTGGTGCGACTGCTTGCGCCGCTCAAATCCGTACGGGTGAATCTGATTCCCTGGAATCCGGGCGAGTTGCCATACCGGGAATCGTCAGCAGAAGCGATCGAAGAGTTTCGCCGCATCCTGGGGGATCGCGGTATCCCGGCATTTGTCCGTTACTCGCGAGGCCGCGATGTTATGGCGGCTTGCGGACAGCTGGCATTGCGGGAAGTGCAAAGCCCTGGGCTGACGGTGATCAGTTAACAAACTTGGAGGGTAGAGCTCCTCGCCACGTTCCTTGGCGGCGCGTCAGCGGCTGTCTGGCAAAATCCCTACCACGCTCATGAGCCGGCCGCTCCGCGATCCTTCCTTGCGATAGCTGAACAGCAACTCGGTATGGCACGCCGTACACAAATCGCTGGTAACAATATTTTGCTCCGGTACTTCGGCCTCCAGCAGCTGCCAACGATTGGCGGCGCGCAAGTTCAACAACACTTTGTTCGGCGCGGGCTGGTGGCCCGGGGGCATCCTATTCAGCCATTGCAGCGGATTGGGTTCGTCACCAGTTCGAAGCTCGTCAAAGAAGTCGGCGGCATTGCTGAATTGCGCCGCAAAGGCCGAGGCCACCTCAGTCCCAACCTGGTAACAGCAACCCCCGATGGCCGGCCCAATGGCCGCCAGCAAGTCTTGCGGCCGCGAGCCGAACTCCATCTGCATTCGCCCCACGGTCTTACCCAGAATGCGCCGCAACGTCCCCCGCCATCCCGCATGAACCGCAGCCACGGCGCGATTTCCCGGATCAAGTAGAAGAATGGGGACACAGTCGGCGGTTTGCACTGCTAACAGCAATCCCGGAGTCCGGGTCACCGATGCGTCGCCACGACCTGGTTCCGCGGGAACATTTTGGAATGCGCAAATAACGTCGGAATGGAATTGACTCAGCGGAATTAACTTCAATTCGGTTCCGCCCGCAGCCGATTGCAGCCGGCGGCGATTTTCGGTCACGTTCTCGCGCGAATCCCACTCCACAGCGCCGGTATTCAATACCCGCTCATCATCCAGTGCGCTGATTCCGCCAGGCCGCGTGCTGAATCCGTGAACCAGCCACGGTATCGGGGCCAGATTGGGGGCCTGCAGGACGCGCACTCCCCGCTCGACGCATTCTTTCCAAGCTCCGGCAGCCGGGGCTTTGGTCTGTTGGTGGGAGGATGTTTTCGCTTTGGCCACAACCTTATCAGTATAATCACTTCGACCGCGAACCGCTGTTGCGGAGGCGTAGTGATCGTTGGATTAGGTGTCGACATCGCCGAAGTCGCAAGGGTGCAAGGAGCCATTGAGCGTCACGGCGAAATATTTCTTCGGCGTATCTATACGCCCGGAGAGCGGCGCTATTGCGAGCGATTCAAAAACAAATTCGAACGCTATGCCGGGCGATTCGCTGCAAAAGAGGCGGCGATGAAAGCGCTGGGCACCGGTTGGAGCCGCGGGGTGCGCTGGGTGGACCTGGAAGTACTCCGTGAACAAGGCGGCCGCCCGACCATCGTGCTTTCGGGCGAAGCAAAAGCCGTTGCGAATGGTCTGGGAGTGAAGCGAATCCTGCTGAGCATTACCCACACCGCTGCACAAGCCTTGGCGCAGGTCATTTTTGAGGGCTAATCGGCCCTATTTCACGACTAAAAACGAACCCAAGGCAAGTGCATCGATACCCGAACAGTAAAAGCTGCGTACCGCCTCTCGCGGATCCGATACCAGTGGCTCCCCAAATAAATTGAAAGACGTGTTCACCAAAACGGGCGCAGATGCGCTCTCCCCAAACTTGTGCAGCAACCGCCAGAAGGGGGGGTTGCTGCTCTTATCCACGGTATGCACCCGTACTTCGCGCCCGTTAAACGCGAATTGCTCCAAGCCCGGAAGTTGATGTTTCAAACTTCCCAGCGAAGCCATGAACCGGCAGTTGGGCGAACACTCAAAATATTCGGAGGCGCGTTCTGCGGGTACCGATAGCGCGAACGGATGAAAATCCTCACGATGCTTGATGTATTGGTTCACGTTGTCGATGACGTACTCCGAAAACGGGGACGCCAGGATGCTGCGATTGCCTAGCGCTCGATGCCCAAATTCCGTCCGGCCTTCGCACCACGCCACGATTTTATCCCGCAGCAGCAATTGTACCGCTTCAGCGATCAGTTGCTCTTCGCCGGACATGTACTTGTAAATGATTTTGCAATTGTCCAGCACCGCTTTGATGGATTGGGAGGTCAGCTCCGGCCCAAGCGACAGCGTGGTCATTGGCGCGCGCCCGGAACGTCCGGAAAGTTTCTTGCGGCCAAGAAACCCAGCGCCTAACGCGGTACCGGAATTCCCGGCAATGGGCTGGACATGCAAGCGCGAAAACGTGCTGCGCGTTTCCAGCGCTCGAACCAACAGTACGTTTTGAAAAACTCCCCCGGCCACGCATAAAGAGTCGGTGCCAGTTTGCGCCTGAAATCGGTGGGCCATCTCTAAAACCGTCTCTTCCAGAAACAGCTGAGCACTTCGAGCCAACGCCGCGGTGATCGCCGGATCACTTCTGAATTTCTCTGGATGAATCTTAAGCTCGCGGTAAAACTGAGGCGAAAAAGCTCCGCGCTCGTCGGGGCCGGCTGCAAAATAGCGGCGGTCTAAAACCGGCAGACCGTACCGATCCCGCCGGAACAATTTGCGGAACGCCGGTAGATATTCCGCCTGCCCCTGCCGCCCCAGCCACTGCACCTTATGCTCGTCGCTGTCGGGCCGCAAACCCAACAACACCGTGATCCGAGAATAGAACCAGCCCAGCGAATCCGGGAAATACAGCGTGCGCAGCGCTCTGATCTCGTCGCCCTCCCCGAGCGAAATCTGGCCGCAACGCGAACCGGCTCCGCCGTCCAGCGTCAGGATCAGAGCGCGATCGAAGTCCGAGGTGTAGAACGCGCTGGCGGCGTGACACAAATGATGCTCAAAATAAGTAAACTTTACAGAGTTGGTCAAGCATTGACGCAAGCGCGGCACCAGCGTGGATTTTCGCGAATCGCGTGCGGTTCGCCGTCCGCTTCGCGCCGAAAACCGCGAACCCAGACCCGATTCGCGTAACCGCGATTCCTGCGACGAATCGGCCAACGCCGCCAGGGTTAGGTCGGTGGGCTGGGCCCCTTGCTGTTCGAGGCAACGCGAGATCGAGAGTCGCGGAACGCTATCGCCGGACTGCGAACGGTTCAGCTTTTCCTCTTCCAGGGCACCCAAAATTGCATTTCCATCCACCAATGCAATCGCGCAATCCCGGTCCAGACTGGCAACACCCATCACGAGCATAGGCCAAGTTTCTCATTCTGATGCGGCGCGCTCTACTCTAAAAGCGCCTTGCGTTTCCGCGACGGCATTCGTTCCGCGCCTTTACTCACCGGGTTTTGCACCCTACAATCCTGTCTCACCGATGGCTCACCAACGCCGGAATCCCTCGTCGCTCCAGGATCCCAAGCTGTCCGTGGTGATTCCGGTATACAACGAGAAACAAACTATTGATGAGATTCTTCGTCGCGTGTTGGACACCGAGATTCGCAAAGAAGTGCTGGTGATCGACGACTGCTCCACCGATGGAACCCGTCAGATTCTGGAAGAGATGGCGGAGCGCCAGCGTACTGGCGAACCCATGGCTCCCGCCCGGGATGGCGACGATCCCATCGCCTTGGGCCATATCCGGTTCTTCTTCCAGCCACAGAACCAGGGAAAAGGCGCCGCGCTCCGCCGCGGATTTGCCGAAGCTTGCGGTGACATCGTGCTAGTGCAGGACGCCGACCTGGAATACGACCCCCGCGATTACGACAAGCTTCTGGAGCCTATCCTGGACGGGCGAGCGGACGTGGTGTACGGTTCACGATTCCTGGGCGGCCCGCAACGAGTCCACTACTTCTGGCACTACGTGGCCAATACTCTGCTCACGCTGCTCTCCGATATTTCCACCAACTTGAAGATCACGGACATGGAGACCTGCTACAAAGTGTTTCGAAAGGAAGTCCTTCAGGGCATCCAGATTCGCTCCAACCGCTTCGGTTTTGAGCCAGAAATCACCGCCAAGATCGCCAAGGGCAAATGGCGGGTCTACGAGGTGCCGATCACTTACGCAGGGCGCACCTACGAGGAAGGCAAGAAGATCACCTGGAAAGACGGAGTTCAGGCGTTGTGGTGCATCGTCCGCTTTACTTTTTCCGATTGAAGGACGGTAATGGGTCAGACTGCAGCCATGCGCCGCTGAAACGTCAACAAAATCAGATCGGCACGCCGACGCACTCCAAATTTGCTGAGAAGATTCGAAACGTGGAATTTCACGGTACGCTCCGCGATATTCAGCTTGCTGGCAATCTCTTTATTGGAAAGATTCTCGAGGAGCGAATCCATCACTTCCTGTTCACGCCTGCTGAGGTTGGCGACGGCATCGCTCTTCAGGCGGCGGCTCTGACCGGTTAAGATCGAGTCCACGAATCCGGACAATACCGCACGCGGAACCCAGAAGCCTCCCGCGGCCACCAGCGGCAGCGCGCGGATCAGCTGCTCGCGCGCCTCCACGTAGGTCAATAAACCTTTAACCCCCAAGCGCAACAGGGAAAAGCTGGTCGCGTCAGTATGCTGCTCGCCGACTACAATCAAGCGAGCTTCGGGAAAACGCTCCATCAAATTGGCCAGAAGTGCGCCGGTGGCGGGACGCGCCGCGTGCGCATCCACCACATAAACCTGAGCGGTGGGAGGATCGAGATTCCGAAGGTCGGGAGCGAGGGTCGACTCGAGATGTTTCAGGGAGACTTTGAATTGCGGCTTGTTCAGAAGCCGTTCGAACTCGCTCAGCACCAAAGGGTGCGGCGAGAGTATACAGACACTCAATTTTGGACCGGTACGTTTCGTGGCCACCGTTTTCTCAGCGTAGTGAAAACTGTACACACGGGCAAGGCCCTTCGTGGGGGGTGTTCTCGAATTGTTACGTGGCAGCTTGGAACCCGCGCGGTGGCCGGTCCGTTGGGGTCCTCGTTTAGGGCCCACGACACCGTTCAGTCCTAAAAGATACTAGTTCAATGGAACCTGCTTCGATTCAGGCTGGTAAGCCGCGTAAAATAAGCGTGTAGCCGATGCTGGCGCGTTTCGCCGCGATCCGCATCTTATATAGACATACACCTTAAGGAGCAGCTGCCTGGCTTCCCCCGGAATGCGCGATTTAACCGAGTCAACCAAAGCCCTTCGCGAGCTCCTTTCTCAGCGCATCCTGGTGCTCGACGGCGCCATGGGCACCATGCTGCAACAGCGAAACCTCTCCGCGGAAGATTTCGGGGGAGCAGCGCTGGAAGGGTGCAACGAAAATCTCGTTCGCACCCGCCCGGATGTGGTTCTGGATATTCATCGCAAATATTTCGAAGCAGGTTCCGACATCGTTGAAACCAATAGTTTTGGCGGGGCCCCGATCGTCCTTGCAGAATACGGTCTGGCCGCCGACGCCCTGGAAATTAATCGGCTTGCCGGTCGGCTCGCCCGGCAAGCCGCCGACGAGGCCAGCACCCCCTCGAGGCCGCGCTTTGCTGCCGGCTCGATTGGACCCACCACCAAAGCCATCACCGTTACCGGTGGCGTGACCTTCGAGGAACTTCGGCACTCGTACCAGGTCCAAGCTCGAGGACTGGTGGAAGGTGGCGTCGATCTACTGCTGGTAGAAACCTGCCAGGACACCCGAAATATTAAGGCGGCGCTGCTGGCCATCCAGCAGCTGTCCAAAGAAATTGGTCACTCCGTTCCGACGATTATCTCGGTGACCATCGAAGCCATGGGTTCGATGCTCGCCGGCCAAACCATCGAGGCGATGTGGGCTTCGCTGCGTTTCGCCAAACCCTTGGCTTTTGGGATGAACTGCGCTACCGGGCCGGAATTCATGACCGACCATATTCGAACGCTTAGCCAACTCAGTGGCGAGTTCGTTTCCTGTTATCCCAATGCCGGTCTGCCTGACGAAGAAGGCAAGTACCTGGAAACGCCAACTTCACTTGCAACCCAGCTGGAAAAATTCGTCGACCACGGCTGGATAAACCTAGTGGGAGGCTGCTGCGGCACGACCGAACAGCATATTCGTGCTATCGCCCAAATGGTCGAAGGCAAAAAGCCTCGGCAGCGCCCTCAAGAGGGCCATCGCGCTATCTACTCGGGGATTGAAACCATAGAAGCGGAAGATAGCACCCGGCCCTTGCTGGTAGGCGAGCGCACCAATGTCATTGGATCGCGACTTTTCAAGAATCTAGTAGCCGAAGAAAAATGGGAAGAGGCCAGCGAAATTGCGCGGCGGCAGGTACGCGGTGGCGCCCATATTGTGGACGTCTGTCTGCAGAGCACCGAACGAGACGAGCGCAAAGATATACCGGAGTTCTATGAGAAGCTGATCCGCAAAGTAAAGACACCGGTGATGATCGACACCACCGATCCGGCGGCCGTTGAACAAGCCCTGACCTATTGCCAGGGCAAGGCCATCATCAATTCAATCAATCTGGAGGATGGCGAAGAGAAGTTCGAAAGGATCGTCCCGATCGCCCACCAGTACGGTGCGGCTGTGGTGGTCGGCTGCATTGACGAAGATCCGCTACAAGCTCAGGCATTCACGCGCGAACGCAAGCTGGCTATTGCCGAACGCAGCCATAGGCTTCTGACCGAAAAATATGGCCTGGCACCCGAAGACATTATTTTTGATCCGCTGGTTTTTCCCTGTGCCACCGGCGATGAAAACTACATCGGCGGGGCGGTGGAAACCGTCGAGGGTATCCGGCTCATCAAGAGGGCCCTGCCAGATGCGCGCACCATTCTGGGCATATCTAACGTGTCCTTCGGCTTGCCCCCGGGTGCCCGTGAAGTGGTCAATTCGGTGTTTCTGTATTACTGCACCAAGGCCGGACTGGATCTGGCGATTGTGAACGCCGAACGCCTCGAGCGTTTTGCCTCCATCCCCGAGCACGAGCGCCGTTTAGCGGAGAATCTGCTTTTCTCCCATCCCCCCGTGAATTTCGATGATGCGCACACCAACGCGGCGTTGCTTCGCGGCGCACCCGCCGATTGGCGGGAACAAAACAAGGAGCAGCGCGCCGCGGTGAATCAGTTCCACATCATAGCCATCACTGACCATTTCCGCACCGCCAAGAAGAAAGAAAAAGCTGCGGCCGCCGACATCCCTATCGACGAACGCCTTTCCAACTACATTATCGAAGGCACCCGCGACGGCCTGATCCAGGATTTGGATCGCAAGCGTGCCGAAGGCGCCGCGCCGCTGGACATCGTCAATGGCCCGCTGATGGCTGGCATGGCCGAGGTCGGCCGTTTGTTCAATGCGAATGAGCTGATTGTTGCCGAGGTATTGCAGTCTGCCGAAGCAATGAAAGCGGCCGTAGGTCACTTGGAACAGTTCATGGAGAAAGCGGACACCGCCAAGCGCGGCCGAATCGTTCTGGCCACGGTCAAGGGCGACGTCCATGACATCGGCAAGAATCTTGTCGAGATCATCCTAAAAAATAACGGCTACGAAGTGGTGAACCTGGGAATCAAAGTTCCTCCGGACGTGTTGATCAAGGCCTATCAAGAGCACAAGCCGGACGCCATCGGGCTTTCCGGCCTGCTGGTAAAGAGTGCCCAGCAGATGGTGATCACCGCAAGCGACCTGCGCGAAGCGGGCATCGCCATCCCCCTGCTGGTCGGCGGGGCTGCTCTATCCGCTAAATTCACCGAGCAGAAAATCGCGCCGAGCTACGGAACCGCGGTCTGCTATGCCAAGGACGCCATGACCGGACTGCGGCTCATGAACGAGTTGATGGACCCCGCAACGCGAGAGACGGTGGTGCGCGACCATACCTACTCAGGGAATGGTTTCAGCGTCGCTACCACCGTACAGGTAGCGGAGATTCCGCAGGTCACTCGCTCGCCAAAGATTCACGCCGATCTGCCGATTCTTCCCGTGCCCCACCTCGATCGCAAAGTTCGGCTGGTACCGGACCTGCGCGAAATATGGAGTTACATCAATCCGTTCATGCTCTTCGGCCGGCACATGGGCTTCCGCGGCGATTTCGAAAAGCAATTGGCGGCGCGCGAAACCAAAGCCGTGGAGCTATTCGAAAGCATGGAGCAAGTAAAAGAAGAAGCCGCTGGGTTCATGAAGGTTCGCGCCGTGTGGCAGTTCTTTGAAGCCGAAGCTGAAGGCAACTCAATGCATCTGTTCGCTCCGGGCGGAACCCAGCCGTTACATACCTTCGCCTTTCGAAGGCAACGGTCTGGCGATTTTCTTTGCCTCAGCGATTACGTTCTGGCGCCACAGGATGGCCAGCGCGATCACGTCGCTTTCTTCGTGGTCTCCGCTGGAGAGGCCGTGCGCGCGCGTTCGGAGCAAGCCAAGAACGAGGGGTATTACTTCAGATCACATGCCTTGCAGGCTCTGGCCATCGAGTCCGCGGAAGCCGCCGCCGAATGGTTGCACCGGCGCATTCGGGAAGACTGGGGATTTCCGGATCCGCCGGAGATGACCATGGCTCGACGGTTCACGTCGCGTTACCGTGGCAAACGCTACAGTTTTGGCTATCCCGCATGCCCGGATCTGGATGACCAGGCGCCTTTATGGCGATTGCTGCGGCCAGAAGAAATTGGTGTGCAACTCACCGAAGGCATGATGATGGATCCCGAGGCCAGCGTGAGCGGCATGGTATTCCAACATCCGGACTGCACCTATTTTTCAGTGGGTGACACGAACGAGGTCAGCAGTTAGCGCCGGACGGTGACGCGATTCTGCTTTAGGGCGGAGATCAGCACATCGAAGGTCGATTTTTGCCAGCCCTCCGATTTGCCGGGACGGGCGACGCGTTCTTCTTCTACAAGTTCAGGCACGGGTACTAACTCAGGCGCCCCGTCCGCTACGGAGATCTGGCTGCTGGTGGCCGATGCCGAAACGGCTGGTGCGGAGGCCGCCGGTGCGGTCGAAGCGGTAGAAACCTGCGGGTAGCGCGCTGCCGGCACCGTCCAGGCGACGGTGCTCTTGGACGACGCGAGCGGCGCTTCGGCAGCTCTTGGATGAAACGGCTTGCTGGCAGGCGCCGGCATCAACTTGTCAAAATCCGCTGGAACCTTCAACACGCTCAACACGTCTTCCGCTGCCTGGTCGACGATCCCCTGATCGATCATTTTCTGCTTCTTTTCGAAACCCAACGTCAGGCAGCCGTCGCTGAGCAGATTAATCAGGCGCGGGACGCCACCACTCAAACTATGAATTTTCTCCACCGCCGTCCCGGTGAACGGGCTCGCTCCGCGTAACCCGGCGGCGTGAAGGCGCTCTGCCACGTAGGCGCGGGCCTCCGGCAACGTCAGCGGCCGCAACAGGCAGGTATTGGCGATTCTTTGCTGAAGGGCTTGAAGCTCCGGGCGCTGTAGCACCGCAAACAATTCAGGCTGGCCGCACAAGACGATCTGCAGGAGCTTTTCCTGATAAGTATCGGTGTTCCCAAGCAGCCGGATCTCTTCCAGCAGCTCCACACTCATCAGGTGCGCTTCGTCGATCAGCAGCACCGCGGTTCCACCTTGCTGTTGGGTCTGGAACAGCATTTGGTGTAGCGCTGCCAGCCGCCTCGGCTTGGTGGTCGCGTTGGTCGGAATTTCGTACTCGTCAAGCACCGCTTCCAGCAACTCGGAAGGGGTCAGTGTCGGGTTCACGAGAAACGCAGATACCAACCGACCGCGGCCCTCCGATTTCTCGGTCAGGATCTGCAAGGCGGTATGCAACAGCGTGGTCTTCCCGGTACCTACCGGTCCTGCCACGACGATAAATCCCTTGCGCTGCAGAACACCCTGCAACAAGGTCTTCAGCGCGGTGCGGTGCGGGTCGGCCAAATGCAAAAATCGGGGATCCGGAGTCAGGCGGAACGGCTCTTCTTTCAACTGGTAGTAGGCTGTGTACATTTTAGAAGGGCACCATGCGGGTAAAGTTCTGTTGAAGAGCTAAACACCGCGCTAGACGTAAAGATGCAATCAACGCCATTTTGGTTCGTGCAGCACCCCGAACCGCGCTTCTGTTCCCACGGCGTGAGTCCCTCAAACCGCCTCCGCTGAGTCTCGCTCTCGAGCCTCTAAGGTAACTTGGGAGCAAGTTCCTTACCATAGTACGAAGAATACAGGACTTACGTTTGCGGCCCGTAAACGCCAGGTAACGCTAAGCTTACCGGAAAGCTCGCAAAATCAGGGAGTTCTGTACACCGCGGCAAGAGAAAAGACTTTCATAGTGTAGCCTCTTCACGCAACGAATTGGCAAGAAGTTAACGCTGCAGTTAGCAACCAGAGAATCAAGCCCAGGCGAGTACTCTCAGTTCTACTTTGGCTCTATTTCAGCGAGATTTTGGGATCCGCGTCGATAGGAGTTCTCACCTGCTTATCACTTAATCCCGCTTCCTGGATTTTATAGATGAGTGCCCGATAGCTGATATTGAGGGCTTGCGCGGTTTTCCGCCGGTTCCACTTGTTCTCTCGCAACACTTGCAGGATGAAGTTGTTTTCCACTTCGCGGACGGCGTGCTTGGCAATGGCTTTGAGGGAAACGGTACCGTCGCGTGCCACCCGCAATGGCGCAACCCGGGAGCGCCTGGTCCTGGTCTCGGCCAGCAATTCGTCGGGCGCGCCCAAGATGGCGTAACGCGCTATTAAATTCTCCAGTTCGCGTATGTTCCCCCGCCATTCACGGTGTTCAAACGCTTGAATCACTTCCGCCGGCAACGGTGGCGCGTTTCGTTCGAACCGAGCGTTGGACTGCTCCAGGAAATGACTCACCAGCGTCACGATGTCCTCCCGCCGTTCCCGCAGCGGCGGCAAATTGATGGTAATGACGTTGATACGATAGAACAGATCCGCCCGAAAGCGGCCTATCCCAACTTCCCCCTCCAGGTTGCGATGGGTTGCACAAATGACTCGCGTGCTGATTTGCCGATCTTGAGTGTCACCAATTCGGCTGTACACCCCGTCTTGTAGGATTTGTAAGACTTTCGCCTGAAGGCTTTGGCTCAGTTCGGTTATTTCGTCCAGGAACAGGGTTCCGCGGTCGGCCAATTCCACGCAACCTGGTTTCGAATTATGCGCGTTGGTGAAAGCGCCTTGCTCATATCCGAATAATTCGCTTTCTAGCAGAGCAGCGGGAATCGCCGCGCAATTTACTTTCACGAAAGATCCGGAGCGCAAGGACGAATTGGCGTGGATGAACTGCGCCAGGAGTCCTTTGCCGGTGCCGTTTTCGCCTTGAATGAGCACGGGAAGGTCAGCGGTGAGTATTTTTCCGACCAGCTGTTTGATGGGCTGCATGACCGGCGAGCGTCCAAAAACGATTTCCGCGGGAGGCACTGCGCTGGTTCCTGGGCCTAGTACGCCCTTGGCTGCTCCGCTCACCGCCATCGAAGGTTTCCCCCGTAAGCCCGTTGCTTTGCCAGGAACACGGTGCACCCCGAGCGCCAAAGGGGGACTGGGCTCGAATCACCTGCGCCGGACCGACTTACCTTCTTTGCGATCGCTAAGCTATTTATTATAAGTGTGTTAAAAGGATGGTACCGGGCAGCCTACTTTCTTCTGGACGACCGGCGGGTCCCGGAGCGCACAACGTTAGCAAATCGTTTCAACAAAGCAGACAAACACTTTCACCTAGACGCGGGGTAGGGCCCGGTCAAGTTTGCTCGCTGGGCCGAGGACCTTGGGGAGGAAAATCGACTATCCAACCACCAACCACAGGACGAATTTCTTTGCAATGCTTTGATGAGAAGGATTTTAAGCTCGGGCGTGTTCTCCTCGGATGATGTCGTATCTCTCGATCACCGCCGCAACACCCATGCGAGGATTGCCATCTTCCATGCGTCGCTCGACGCGTATCACCTTGCCGAGGGCCCTGACAAATACCTCGGAACCGTGAGTGATCTCGGCGGGAAGCGTCAGGGTAATATCAAGTTCCGAACCTGCCTCCATGTCCTGGTCGAGGACGAAGTACAAACCGCGGGTGGAAATGTCGCGGGTTTTGCCTTTTTGGCTGTCCACCACCCGCTCGGCCGGTATTCGGATGATTACTGGGAGCGAAAGATCATAGCGTCGAGCGGTGCGGCGTTCGGTCATTATTCCCATCCTCCACTCTGTCACGACCTGCGTGCTCCGGGTCGCGCCCCTTTCGCCGAAATTTTTGAGCTTGCTTGCGGCTTGCCATCGGCGGACGTCAACGACATTCCAGCTTCGCGTACCAAACGTCATGAACCCGTTCAGCGGCGCGGCCGATTCTGATTTGCAAACTGGTTGGCGAGACAATACCGGAAACGTATGTTTCACGCTACGGAAAAAAAGCGAAAGGTTTTCTAAAAGTCCACTAGGGAGTTCTAGACGTCGGTAGATTTCCGGCGAATTGCCGCACGGTCTATTCGTTTCGAATGGCCCCGGCTGTCACCGGTTCATCAGCGGGCGGTGTTGCGGGCGTCGTTGCCGCCGACTTTCTCGCTCGCGGTGTATCCAGATTGAACTGCCGCATCTTGTACAGTAATGCTTTGTAGCTGATGCCCAGCATTTTCGCGGCGTCTTTGCGGCACCACCGGGTCTTTTCCAGGGCGTCGGCAATCGCTTCCATTTCAGCTTCGTCCTTCAATCCGCGAACCAGCGCTTTCAAACCCTGCTCGCGCGGCACCGCCTGTTCCTGCCGAGGCGAAGTTCGTTGCCGCGCGGAAGACATCTCCACCAACTCGCGCAAACTGCCTTCATCGTCCTCCAGGATCACGTAGCGCTTCACGAAATTTTCCAACTCACGCAAGTTTCCGGGCCAAGGGTAGTTTGCCGCGGCGTCCAGTAGATATCTGGACGGAGGTTGCGCCGGCTTGCCGAACTTCTCGCTGTACTTGTCCAGGAAATACCGAAAGAGTAGTGGAATTTCGGCGGCGCGTTCTCGTAGCGGCGGAACCAGGATGGAAAGAACGTTCAGCCGGTAATACAGATCCTCGCGAAAACGCCCGGTCTTCATGGCCTCTTGCACGTCCACGTTGGTGGCCGCTAGCACTCGGACGTCGGTCTCGATCATGTGTCTACCGCCCAGACGCGAATATTGATGGTCTTGCAGCACGTGCAGGAGCTTGGCCTGCAGGTGGGTAGTCATCTCCGCAATTTCATCCAGAAAAATCGTTCCCTTATTGGCCATTTCGAATTTCCCGGGCTTGGCTCGGACCGCTCCGGTGAAAGCGCCCTGTTCGAATCCGAACAATTCCGATTCCAGCAGTTCTCCGGGTAGCGCGGCACAGTTCACCTTGACGAAAGGTTGATTGCGGCGCTTGGAACGCAGATGGATCATCCGGGCCACCACTTCTTTTCCTACGCCACTCTCGCCGCAAATGAACACCGGAACATCCACCGGCGCAATTTGCAGAATTTGCTGGCGGATGCGTACCATTTGCGGGCTGGCTGCTAGGAAGCTCAAATCTTCAGTGACCTGGTCGCAATAGTCCCGCAACGCCTTATTTTCCTGGGTGAGTTCTTTCTTCTGGCGGGACTTCAGCATGGCCGCGTCCAGGTCGCTCTTTTCGAATGGCTTGGTCAGGTAGTCATGCGCACCGATGCGAATGGCTTCCACCACGGTGCCGACCTCATTGGAACAACTGAGCATAATGATGTTCAAGCTGCGATCGAGTTGAAGGAGTTCCTTCAGCGTGTCGATTCCATTCATCTCTTGCATCAACACGTCCAGGATGATCAGATCCGGACGAAAGCCGTCGCTAACCTTGCTGATTGCTTCTCTGCCGGACCCGACGGTTTCCACTTGAAATCCGTCTACTTCCAAAAGCGTCTGCAGATACTTTCGAATGCTGGGCTCGTCGTCGACGACCAGAATCGTTTCTTTAGTTGTTGCCATTACTTCTCCCTTTACCACGACTTCCCGATATCGAAAGTTGGTTTTAGCTTTGATCCATCGGCAGTAAAAATGTGAACCTGCTTCCGGTCACCGGTTCGCTTTCTACCCAAATTTTTCCGCGGTGGGCCTGCACCAGCCGCTTGGCAATGGCCAGCCCGAGTCCCATACCCGTGGTATTGCGATCAACGCGCACAAAATCTTCGAAAATCTCCTGGTGATGTTCGGGCGCAATACCCGGTCCGGTATCTGCCACTGAGACCTCTACGCTGTTGGGGCGCGGCAAACGGAATCTACGGCGCTCCTGGCTGGGAGACGCTTCCACGACACGGCGCTCCCAAAAGTGCGGCAAAGCTCGCAGCGTGACGCTGCCGCCGGCGGGAGTATGCTTCAGCGCGTTGTCCAAAAGATTGGCTGCCGCCTGCTGCACCTTCTGATAATCGAATCTGAAATTGGGGATGGAAGGATCGAAAGTCGCTTCCAACCTCACGCCCTTACGTTGAAAGGCTTCCAGCCAGCGCTTGGCGAGTTCGTCCAGACAGTCGCGCATGTCGTTCTCGCGCAACTGCAGCACCAGCTTTCCACTTTCCAGCGCCGAATAATTCAGGAACATGGAAACCAGACGAACCAGCCGTTCGCAGCTTTCTTTGGACTCTTCCAGAATGTCGCGCTGCTTTTCGGTCAAGCGTCCCAGCGAACTGGTCAACAATAAGTCGTAGTAACCCTTGATTACCGCCAGTGGGGTCTTCAGTTCGTGAGCAGCAGACGCTAGAAAGACCGTTTTTTGCCGATTGACTTCCTGAAGCTTCAAGTAAGCCGCCAATAAATTTCGGTATGTGATTTCGCGCTCTTGCAATAACTCCTGGACGGTAATCTGCGCGGCGGATTCGGCGGCCGGAATGTCGGTAGGCGCTTCCACGCGGGCCACGATCCAATCTGAGTCGGACACTCGGCTCAGATTCACCGTAAACTTCAGTGGGTCCCCATCGATGTCCCATCGGCTCTCGTAACCGTTAGCGTTTTCCGCCGAAAGAATGTCCTTGGGGTCCAGCTTCAAAAGATCGCTAAAGAGATTTAGTCGATTCCATTCGCCCAGACCCCGCGCCTCGATCCAACTCCGAGCGCTCTGGCTAGCAAGAACGATGCGGCCATCCTGGTCCGCGACTAGCAGGACCTTCTCCACAGCTTCCACCAAATGATCAATCAGCATTACGGGAATTGCGCCCGCTTTCGCTTCCTCAGTCATCGGCGGCATAGCGACACTTCGGCTCATGGGCAACCTTGGGTACGCGAAGGGGAGGGGAAAATATTTTCCCTCGGGGTTCGAGGCTCATCCTCGCAAAGGCGTCAGGAGGTGTCAATGGTAAAAGCGCTCCATTTGCACAATAGAGGAAGGCAAGTCTCCATACCTGTATCCGGGCATCCAAATACCGGTGTCTGCTCTTACTGCCAGGACACTAACCATCATGTTTACACCAATATAACCGGAGTCCTTGCCAGGGAGCGTGTGGCATTGCATCTGCTCAGTCCCGTACTAGTGCGGTGGTACCATGAGGATCCAGGGTGAAAACTGAAACGGTGAGCGAAGGCCAGTATGTAGCACAAACGGAGCGGCGTCGATCGCCGAGAATCAGGCTTCAGGTGCCGTTGTTCTTGCGAGGCTCGGATGCTTCCGGGGTCGAATTCGTGGAACTTACGAAAACGGTAAACATATCTGGGACCGGAGCTTGTATCGCTTCCATTCACATGCTTCATCCCGATCAAGTGGTTCACATGACCGTGCCCGCGCCATCGCCCACCTCTTCAGGCTTGGTGCCGAACGAGACTCCCCCGATTACCGCGCGGGTGCTCCGGCAGACCGCTGCAGGCGAGATGCGTCTGTTTGGCTTGGAATTCCTGCGACCACTTGAGTAAAATTTGTGCTCTTTCTCGCCGCCGAGGAGCGATTTTCCGGGTCATTTCGTTACCGAATTTCGGTGATTTCCACAGACCCGCTCAAGGTCCTCTTGCATATCCCCCGCGATATCAGCAACATCCCAGATAGTGGTAGGGCTGATCGCGCCCAACCGGAGCGATCTCAGATGGACTCCTACTTGCTTTCAGTGTAAGGAGAAAGCTCGTTTCTTTCCCCACCCCCGCGGGGACGAGCAGCAATCAGGTGTGTTCTCTCGTATGCCCAGCTCTGGCAACGCCCCTCTTCGCTTGCCGATCGAAGACTCGTATCTCGAGTTGATCGCGGACACGCTTGAGAACGTCGATCTGTCCGCACGTGGACAATTTCTTCAACGCTACTTTCTGGTTATCACTCACCTTGATCTTCCGGAAGCTCAGTGCATTCAGTTGTGGGATGAAACGCTGCAGCGGCGGCGGGAGCTCAGCGAGCATCTTGGCCGGCCGGTCGCCCTGAAAACAGCGCTGATGGATGTCTTGGCGGTCGCGGGATTATTCCGCGTGCCTATCATCATCGAATACGATCAGCTAAAAACCTTGCAGTTGAATGCCGTCACCGATCCGCTCACGGGTCTCTACAATCGACGGCTATTCAGCGAAACCTTTGAAAAGGAATTGAATCGTAGCCGTCGTTATGGATCGCAGTTGGGCTTGGTGATTCTGGATCTTCACCGCTTTAAGGAAGTGAACGATCAGTACGGACATCCGCGCGGCGATGAAGTCCTGCGCGCAGCGGCAACAACCCTGAACAAGGCGTTGCGTACATCAGACTCTGCGTTTCGCATCGGCGGCGACGAATTTGCTTTGCTATTGCCGCAGACGGATGCCGACCAGGCCATGGGCTTGAGCCGCCGCGTCGAAACCGTGTTCGCGGAAACTTTAGAAGCTTTACGCTTGAGCGTGACCGTCGGAATGGATCATGGTGTTGCCACCTTTCCGCACGACGGCGAGCAGGCCGATCAGCTGATTCATGTGGCGGATGAACGGCTGTACCGCTTGAAACATGCCAACCACCGCAAGCTGGGCAACGGCGGAGGGCCCAAGAGCGCTCCTGCGCCACCCGCCACAGCGTCTCCGGCTGGGGAACGCTCCGCACCGCCGCCGGTACCCCGACCGATTCCTATCGAGTCTCGACGCCCGGCCGAACGCCCGGAACCAAATGCACCTGCAAAAGAATCCCCCGGCGCGCTTGAGGTGCCGTCCTCCGACAAACCTCAAGGCACGCGTTCTTATTCGATTCAGCGCAAGGCCGAACGCGTCTCGATGACTGGCACGAACGCCTACGCCATGCTCGGAGACCAGGGAACGCGCCGCGCCAGAGTGATGGATTTGGGTTTTGGAGGCGTCGCGATTGAACTGGAAGGGCAAGAAGACTTGCCTGAAAACATCCTGGCCATTTTGCACGTGCCGATACTGCCGCCGGTTCGCGTCAGCTTGCGGCCGGTCTGGTCACAACGCACCAGCCAGGGCACCTACCGAGTGGGTTGCGCCTTCGTTTCCTAGCGCGTTGACTTGGTGCATCCACCGCACCTTGACAATGCTCAAGCGTTCTCTCTAGGCAGCGTCGTAATCCTCGGTTACCGATTTCAGAAACGCCACTAGCGCGGCGGCATCGTCTCCGCTGATGGACACCCCGCGAATTCCGCCGACGCTTTTCGCAACGATCCTGCAAGTTGTGAGCTGGAAATGTAAATTCGCTTGCGTCGTTGAAGGTCGCCTGGCTGCCATTTGGTGGAAGGTATAGCTGCGAGTCTTCCTGGTCTCGTAACGGCGGCATTTTGAATTGCGCTACCGTCATCGATACTCCCTGATCTACCGTCAGTTCTGAATATTTGGTCGTAGAAAACTTGTCACTGATAAGTTGCAGGTAAGGCTTTTGTAACAGCGTGGTCCCTCGGGGGGTGGGTTCCGCCTCTATATCCTACTAACTGAGCGATTCGGTAGCGGGCAGTGCGATGCGGCCGCTTACCGCCCTTTCGCGAGCCGTATCAGAATTGCTAGACTCACTGCGCCGGGTTTCATTTTGAAGGGGATGGATTGATGGAACCGATCCGTAGTCGGCCCTACTGGCCCGACGCCCTGGAAAATATTCCGGACGCCACGACGAGCCTAAAATCCTGGGCTTGGGCCGTTGAAAGGCTGGAACAGTCTCACAACTACTGGATCGCTACTTCACGCAGCGACGGGCGCCCCCACTTGATGATCATCTGGGGCATCTGGTGGAGGGATGCATTTTGGTTCAGCACGGGCCGACGCACCCGCAAAGCCCGGAACATCGCTGAACGACCGCACTGCGCGATTGGTACGGAGGGCGCTGACAAGGCCGTAATCGTGGAGGGAAACGCTTCCGAAATCACTGATCAGAACGTATGGAAAGAACTGGCCAAAGTTTACGACGGCAAATACGGTGGCGAGTTGCTGACCCTTCTTCAAGCTTCACGGGGCGCCATCTTCCAGGTTCAGCCGCTCACCGTTTTTGGCCAGGATGAACACGCCGCAAATTTCACCGAGGCAGTAACCAAGTGGAGTTTTAAGCCTGACCATACCGATGCACTTGGTAATCCTTGACAGGTTGCGTATCATAGGAAGTTGCTTTGCGACCTAGCGACGCGGCTGTAGTGCCTCCGGCCACCGGAGGGGCCGTGCAGACCGGACGCGACAGACTGGAGCATCATGAAAGCCGGTATTCATCCCGATTATCACGCCGTAACCGTGCATTGTGCTTGTGGGCACACCTTCGCGACACGTTCGACCGTGAAAGGCGATGTCCTGAAAGTGGAAATCTGCTCGAACTGCCATCCATTCTTTACCGGCAAGCAGAAGCTGATCGACACTGCCGGGCGCGTGGAGCGGTTCCAGAAGAAGTACGCGGACGCCGCTGCCAAAGCCGGCGCTGCAAAGAAATAACCCTGATGCAAGCCCTGCGGCCGGTCAGGCCACCGGTTGCAGGGGTTTTCTCGCTCACCTTCTAGCGGGCGGCGAGATTTTGTCGCCGCCGGCAGTTGTTGGCTAATTGCGCTGCCGGTTGTTGCTGCGTGTAGAATATCCTCACATCGTGGCTACCCAATCCCGCATGTTCGAAGGCGCACGGCCCGGCGAACTGGTGGAAACCGGATTGCCGCGGATTACCCTGCGCAACGCTTTCGCGCATCCTTTCGATTCGGCGATTGCGGCGGCGCGAACTTGCTATTCCCCGCGGTTAATAGGCCCCGAAGAAATCACCGATAGGCAGCGGGTAAACATCGGTGCCGCCACATATTACAGCGGCCATCATACCGTGTATCAGCACGCGCATTTCGAATTTGGTCTGGAAAATATCAGCCGGCAGTTGGTGTGGTCTTTCTTTCACGCGCATCCCTTCTACAATTCCGAGCAGCAAAGCCAGCGATACGTACGCTTGGACCGCCCGCAAGCCTACGTACCCCCGCCGTCCCTTTTCTTCAACGACGCCTGCCGCGAGATCTACGAGCAGGCCATTGTGCGCGCGTGGAATTACTACCGGGAGATTTCCTCTTTGCTGGTGACCGACGCCCGCGAGATCCTCAGCGACATCTGGCATATCGGTCCGATGTCGCATCCAAAGCGAACACAGAAGATCGAGCGCTCCGCGGAAAAACGTGCGATTGAAGTGGCCCGCTACGTATTGCCGGTGGCGGCGTTCACCACCATGGTGCACACGCTTTCCGGCATCGTGTTGCATCGCCTGTGGCGCATGAGCTCCGCTTGCGACGCGCCCAACGAAGCCCGGGCAGTGGTGGGGGAAATGGTGGCTCAAGTTCGCGCTATCGATCCGGAATTCTTCGATCGCTTCGGCACAGAACCCCTTGACCAGCTTCCGGAATGGGCCGAACAGAATCACAGCGGCACAGCGTCCAGCGGGGAGGCCTTTGCCCGTGATTTTGACGACCAGCTGGGAAGCAAAACTTCCCGGCTGGTCGACTATTCCGTAAACGCACCTCGAATTGCCGCGGAAGCGTACCGCGCCGTCGTAAGCCTCACGGAGTCGCAATGCAGTGATTCGGAAGCCATCGATCGGCTGCTGAACCCGGCGCGCAACTTATACCGCCTGGAAACGTTGAATGTCGGGGTCCACGCGCCGATCATGCGCGCACTGCAACACGCGAACTACACCTTCGCGAAAAAAATCAGCCATACCGCGGACAGTCAGGACCAGCGCCACCGCATGGTACCGGGTTCACGGCCGATGCTGACGTTAGCCGATACCCGGGAGCCGGATTACATCACACCCAGGCTGCTGCGGAAGAATTCTCGCGCGCTGGAAGTTTACGAGCAGGCTATGCAGGATGCCTGGACCGCGAAGAACCAGCTTCTGGACCGTGGTGTTTCTCCGGAAACCGCCCTATACCTCTTGCCGAACGCGAAATCGATTCGCGTGATTGAATCTGGCTCACTGCTTCACTTGCTTCACAAATGGACCATGCGGACGTGCTTCAATGCCCAGGAAGAGATCTATCAGTCATCGATGGAGGAACTTGCCCAATTGCGAGAGGTTCATCCACAGTTTGCCCGCTTCGTGGGCCCTCCGTGTTTCGTGCGCGCAGGTATAACCACGCCGATCTGTACGGAAGGTTCCCATTTTTGCGGTGTTAAGGTTTGGCTGGATTTTCCGAACGTGGAACGCCGCATCTGACCGTATTTTTGTTCTCCGTTTTAAATCATGATCGCCAATGCAATTTGACCGGGCCGCTCATCGGATGGCTCATCGGCGCGCCGGTGCGCCGGGACTCCAGCAAATTAGCCTTCAATGCGAAATACCATTTCGCGGGACGATCCGCGTCATCGATCAACATTAAATGGGGATCGTGCTTCAGACCTTCCGCTTGCTGAATCATGGTCTCCTGATCCTGTCTTAGAAACGTGCTGCCAAAAATTCGAAAGAGCCATACGGGCAGAAAGAAAAGATTCCACGCGGCCACAAAATCGATTCGACAAAGGTCCCGGCGCACCGGCGTCACCGTGGTCTGGCTGGTGAACCATAGGTTTCCGCTGCGGATTTCCTCCAGCCGCCGGTTCGGCAGTACAAAATCGATGGTGGTAGTAACCGGCTGCCCGGTTCTTTTCTTCAGGAGTTGATAGGGCCAGCTATTGGAGCTTGGCGAATGCGGGCTCATGCGAAAGCCACTGGGGATCGGTTCAAATTGTTTTTGCTTTTCGTGGATGCTGTGCTTGCTGCGCCAGAACCACGATTGATGCACAAATGGTCCATGCGCCGGGTCCATCAGGCCGATAATTCCCTGGTCCACGTGCGACGGAAGATCGCAGGACAGGTGCGTGATCTTATATTTCTCGCTGAAGGTCACCAGTTTCGGAGCCGCCGGTACCGTCTCCGGCTCGCGGCCACCCGGCGCGTTCATGTAAACCCAAACGTATCCATCATGCTCTTCGCACCGATAGTGCCCGGCGAAAATTCGGTCGACTTTAAGTTTGTCCTGGTTGGTGAGCGAGGGAACTTCCAGACAGCGGCCACTGCACGCATCGAATTTCCAGCCATGATAGCTGCACTCAATGCCCCTGCCGTCAAAGCGCCCATACGAAAGAGGAATGCCGCGATGCGGACAGGAGTCGCGCATGGCAAAGGCCACACCATCGGTGGTGCGGCCCAACACCAGCGGCACTTCGAGCAGCATCGCGGTGGCCAGACGCTTGCCGGTGATTTCGTTGCTCCGCATCGCCGGATACCAAAAGTCCCGCAAAAAGCCGAGGTCCCCAGCGGTCGAAAGCTGCCCTGCCGAAGCAGGTTGCCGCAATGTGGATGATGCGTCGTTCATCGTATTTGTTCTGGCCGAAAATTCTCTCGTCGCGCATCGTAGTACACCCGGTTGCATCGCAGCAACCGGTCGGAGCATCCAATTGCGAGTTGCTGGAATCGGCGCTATTATTGTCACCGAGATTACTGATGTTCGCTTCCTTCTATTAACTCACCTTCGCCGTTGCTGGTGTACCGCGCCCGTCACCGTCTTGAGCCCTCCGTATCGCCAGTGAATCGTTCTGTGAGGAATCGCAATGGCCGTTCTAACGCTGACTGAAAAGCTCAACCAGCTTGGCACCCGCTACGACGAGTTGACTCATCAACTGTCGACGGCGGAGCTGGTGTCGGACTCTGCGCGCTTCCAGAAAGTCGCCAAGCAGCATGCCGAGTTGGAAGAGATCGTAGCTAAGCATCGCGAATTCAAACAGATCGAGAAGGATCTAGCCGGCGCGCACCAGATGCTCATGGAAGCAGACGACGCCGAAATGAAGCAAATGGCGCACGAGGAAGAAAAGCAGCTGACCACGCGCAAGGAACAGGTCGAACGCGAGCTGAAGTTGCTGCTGCTTCCGAAGGATCCACTGGACGACAAGAGCGTCATCGTGGAAATCCGCGCGGGCACTGGCGGCGACGAAGCGGCGCTTTTCGCCGGCGATTTGTTCCGCATGTATTCGCGCTACGCGGAAACTTTGGGCTGGAAAGTCGAGATCCTGCAAAGTTCGCCATCCTCGCTGGGCGGAACGAAGGAAATCGTCGCCGCGATTCAGGGCAGCAAGGTTTACTCCAAGCTCAAATATGAGAGCGGCGTTCATCGCGTGCAACGCGTTCCGGCAACTGAGCAACAAGGCCGTATTCACACCTCTGCCGCAACCGTTGCGGTACTTCCCGAGGCCGACGAAATCGACATCAAAATTGAGGCCAAGGATTTGCGCATCGACACCTTTTGCTCTTCCGGACCCGGCGGGCAGTCCGTCAATACCACCTACTCGGCGGTACGCATCACTCATCTTCCGAGCGGGCTGGTAGTTTCCCAGCAAGACGAAAAATCGCAAATCAAGAATCGGGCCAAAGCCATGCGGGTTCTGCGAGCCCGTCTGTACGAGCTCGAACAAGCCAAGCAGCAAGCCGCGATCGGAGCAGAGCGCCGCGGTCAGATCAAAACCGGTGATCGCTCCGAAAAGATTCGTACCTACAACTTCCGCGATAATCGCGTGAGCGATCACCGTATCGGGCTGACCCTTCACCAGCTCGCCGAGGTGATGGAGGGAAAGCTGGCGCCCTTGGTTGACGCGCTGGTTTCCCACTATGAATCGGAGCGCTTGCAACAGGAGCTCGGCGAAGCGTGACCTTGCTCCCATTCAGCCCGCTGCATAAGGATCCAGGTAATATCTTGCTTCCATCTGCAACTCCCGTTAAAGCCATGGACGTTCGCTCGGCATTGAAAACCAGCATCGCCAAACTTCGCGAAGCAAAGGTCGCGTCCTATACCCTCGCCGCTGAACTCCTTCTGCTTCACGCACTGGGCCGCGAACGCACCTGGCTGTACACGCATCCTGAGGCGGCGCTGTCATCGGCCGAGGAGCAAACGCTTTTCTCCCTACTCGCCCGTCGTGTCGCAGGTGAGCCCACCCAGCACCTCACCGGCAAGCAGGAATTTTGGGGCCTGGAGTTCGAAGTCACGCCCAATGTTCTGGTTCCCCGCCCTGAAACCGAACACCTAATCGAGGTCGCCCTGGACCGTCTGGGGTTGCGCGAAATCCGCGCGGGCCGGCCGCAACACACCAACGGCACCGGGCTCCGAATCGCCGACGTTGGCACCGGTTCCGGCTGCATCGCCATCGCACTCGCTAAGGAACTCCCGGCGGCTATGGTGTACGCCCTGGAGATTTCGCCAGCGGCTCTTGAAGTCGCACGGCGCAATGCCAGCCGGCACGCCGTTGGTGACCGCGTGCACTTCGTCGAGTCGAACTTGTTCTCGGCGGTACTTCCCGGCAAGTTCGATCTAGTCGTCAGCAACCCGCCGTACATCGGGCGTAGCAGCGCCGCCACTCTAGCCCGCGAAGTGCGCGACCATGAACCCCCGACAGCGCTTTTTGGCGGAGAAGAAGGCTACGAGCTTTACGCCGACCTGATCACCCAGTCTGCCGAGCATCTCGCTCCCACTGGCATTCTCACCCTTGAGCTTGGCCACGACAGCCTGCCGGCCGTCGAGCCGCTCCTCGATGCCGGCGACTGGACCAGAGTTGGAGTGACCAACGACCTCGCGGGCGTTCCTCGGGTGATCACAGCCGAACGCAAATAATCGCAACTTAGCTATAGGCACTTCGCAATCGCTTGCTGGTAATATGAACGTCTCCGGACCGCGCCCGATTGTGAGCGCCACAAGTCCGGCGTACCCTCAAACCATGCCTGACCTGGCGCGCTTTCGAGCCAAGCACGGCCCCGTCGAGGATCTGGCTCCGAGCGCCTCCATCCTGCACGTGGACATGGATGCCTTTTTCGTCTCCGTGGAACTTCTGGAGCGGCCGGACCTGCGCGGTAAAGCGGTAATCGTCGGGGGACGACCTGATCAGCGCGGCGTAGTGACCACCGCCAGCTATGAGGCCCGCAAATTCGGGGTCCATTCGGCGATGCCCTTGCGCACCGCAGCCAAGCTCTGCCCCCACGCCATTTTCCTCGACGGCCACCATCCCAAGTATTCCCAGTGGAGCGACCGCGTCGCCACCATCCTCGCCGCATTTTCGCCCATCGTCGAGATGGTCTCGATCGATGAGGCTTACCTCGACCTGGCCGGCACAGAACGCCTTCACGGCCCGCCGCTTGCAGCGGCGGACAAACTCTTGCGTTCCATAGCACGAAACACCGGCTTGCCGTGTTCCGCCGGACTCGCAAGCACCCGGCTGGTCGCCAAAGTGGCCTCCGACCAAGCCAAGCCTTGCGGTCTGGTGTGGGTGGCACCCGGCAGTGAACCTCGCTTCCTGGAACAACTAGCCGTGCGCAAAATTCCTGGCATTGGCAAAGTAACCGAGCGGGCACTTTTCGCCCTGGGGATCAACACGGTCGGCCAACTCGCGGAATTACCACAAGAAAAGCTGGAGAATATCTTTGGACAGTGGGGCACCGCTCTGTTTCGCAAAGCCCGCGGCGGCGATTCATACGAATTTGTAATTGACGCCGAACCTAAATCCATTTCGCAGAATCACACTTTCGGCGAAGACACTGCCGACGTCAATGCGATGGTAGCCACGCTGAGCCACCTTTCGCAAAAGGCGTGCAAGCGGCTGCGCGAGGCGGGCCTGGCTGCGCAGACTCTGACACTAACCATTCGTTACGCGGGCTTCGACACCTACACACGCTCCAGAACCTTGCCGCAAGCAACATCCATGGATGGTGAAATCTTCGCGCTGTTTCAGGATCTATTCGGCAAGCATCGCAACCCCAAGCGAGAAGTTCGACTTCTCGGAGTGAGTCTGGCCGGCTTTACACACCGCGAACTACAGCTCGATCTGCTCGACGCCGAACGCCGCGCCAAACTCGAAAAGCTCACTCGTGCCACCGACGGTCTGCGCGATCGCTTTGGATTCAGCTCGGTACAATTCGGCGGCTCCCTGCGTCGTAACCGGCCCGGAGGGGATCGCGAGAAATTTTGACCTCGTGGGGCGCCGTGAATCCAGACCGTCAACAAACTCCTAAGTCTGGCTTATACTCTCTTTCCGATGAGCACCCCTGCTCCTGCTCCGGTTCCCGGCGTCTCTCACAATTCCTGGCGGCGGGGCCCCGCTCGGGTCGGCGCATTCTGGCAGCGGGTCAGCGATGGTCACCGGGTTGACGACCTCTGGACCCAATTTGCCGCGGATGCCCGCGCTACCTATGGCTTCTACGGGAGCGATCTCGATTGGGAGGAAATAAACCAGCTTTCCTACATCAGACGCCCCTTCCGCATCGCCAGGCATATGTTCTGGGCGCTGGTGATGAAGTTATCTCCGGCTCGGCGGGTGCTTCTGCTGGCCGCCGTAACGCTCTTCGTCTCCTCTAGTCTCAAAGTGTTTGACTTGGGTGGACAGTTTGAGTGGTTGTCCGCCACTCTCTTGTTGGTACTGCTTTCTCTCGAACTTGCCGACAAAGTCATCATGAAGCGCGACCTGGAAATCGCCAGAGAAATTCAAGCCTGGCTGGTTCCCTCGCACCCGCCCGAAGTTCCCGGGGGCAATATCGCGTTTGCCACCCGTCCACAAAATTCTGTCGCCGGCGATTATTATGACGCCTTCTACCCTCGCGCAACGCCGGCCGAGGGCGGGAAGCTGATGCTGGTCATCGCCGACGTAGTAGGCAAGAGCGTGCCTGCGGCGCTGCTGATGGCCACTTTGCAAGCCAGTCTGCACACCATTGCCGGAGATGACGCACCGCTTCTGGGGCGGGTCGCACGCCTGAACCGGTACGCCTCCGCCCACAGCCTCGACGGACTCCGATTCACCACCGCCGTGTTGGGCGAGTACGACCCCAGCTCGCGCCGCCTCGAATACGTAAACGCCGGGCACAATCCCCCAATCCTGCGCCGTGCGAACGGCAGCACGGAAAAGCTCGAGGTCGGCGGACTTCCCTTGGGCATCTTTTCCGCCGCGCCCTACAATGCTGCTAACGTCGAGCTCGGTGCCGGCGATGTTTTGATTTTCTACACCGATGGTGTGGTCGAAGCTTTCAATCAATCCGGAGAAGAGTACGGCAATGATCGATGGTTCGCAGCGATTCGAGCCCTTCCCATCGGCACCGCCCAGGAACAACTTGCGTACCTGATGAAAGGCGTGGATGACTTCGTCGGCGCTACCCGACAGTCCGACGACATTACCTACATGGTTTTTCGCTGCACGTAGCTTCTTCGGTGAAAGCGCCATCGGCGTTTAGCAACGAACTCAACACTTCATTCCGTCTGGCGCTCCGGTCTGCCGCATACTTATAGCGTGACCCCACGCGAACTGGCCAATTCGATCTGCTCGACGCTGCGCTCCCACCGCTACCAGGCGCTGCTGTGCGGCGGTTGCGTGCGCGATCTGCTCCTGGAACGCAAGCCGGTGGACTACGACGTATCCACCGATGCCACCCCCGAGCAGGTAATTTCGTTATTCCCCGACACCCTTCAGGTCGGCGCCAAGTTTGGGGTCATCCTTGTGGAACAGGATGGTCTGCGGGTAGAGGTCGCTACCTTCCGATCCGACACCGGCTACTCCGACGGACGCCACCCGGACGGCGTGGTTTATTCCAAATCGCCGCAAGAGGACGTGCTACGGCGCGATTTCACCATCAATGGCCTGCTGATGCAGCCAGACACCGGAGAAATCCTCGACTTTGTCGGCGGCCAGGCAGATCTCCGCGCAGGTCTGATTCGTGCCATTGGCGATCCGGATCGCCGCTTCACCGAGGACCGGTTGCGTTTGATGCGCGCGGTACGCTTTGCCGCCCGGTTTGGCTTCCGCATCGAAGATGCCACCTTTGCCGCCATGCGGCGGCACGCCCACGAAATCAGCTCGGTCTCCGCGGAACGCCTGCGGGAAGAACTCACCAAGCTGTTGACCGGGGGCGCGGCGGGTGTTGGCTTCGAGCTGCTGCACTCGAGCGGACTGCTCAAGCAGGTTCTGCCGGAAGTGGCCAGCATGCAAGGCGTCGATCAGCCGCCGCAGTATCACCCCGAGGGCGATGTCCTAACTCATACGCTAATGATGGTCGAAGGCCTTTCCGCCGGATCCTCTTCGACGCTGGCCTGGGGAGTTCTACTGCATGATGTCGGTAAACCTCCTACGTTCCGTCCCATCTCGGACACCGGAGACCGGATTCGCTTCGACGGTCACGCCGAGGTCGGGGTGCGCATGGCAGAGGAAATCTGCCGCCGCCTGCGATTCTCCAGTGAGGACACCACACAAATCCTGGCATTGGTCGCCAATCACATGCGCTTCAAAGACGTTACCAAAATGCGCGCCGCCACACTCAAACGCTTCGTTCGCTTGCCGCATTTCGACGAGCATTTGGCTTTGCATCGACTCGATTGCGTGTCCAGCCACCGGCGGCTGGACGCGTACGACTTCGTACGCAAGGTATTAGCGGAAACGCCGCCGGAACAAATAACTCCGCCACGTTTACTCACCGGAGAGGATCTAATGGACATGGGCTACTCTCCCAGCCCGTTGTTCAGCCAGATCCTGCACGCCTTGGAAGATGCCCAGCTGGAATCCCAGGTGAGCACCCCGGAAGAGGCCAGAAGGTTTGTGCACTCGAAATTTCCGGCGCGAAAACGGGCAAGGTAAGGTGACCGTCGAGAACCTTGGAACGATCTACTGTTCTCGGCAGTCTTAGGTTATGCCGTTTAGAAACATCAACTTATGGAATCCACGGGATTTCGGCGAAGGATTAGAGAATCTTGAGTAAGGCCGGCTAAGATTTTGTGCTGCTGGTACTGCACCCTATGCACCCTTTACTGCACGCCTGCATCTAAGAGGTCATAGCGTAGCCGCCTTTTTGGTGAACAATTCACCGGCCGGCTGCGCTTAAGACTAGGGGATCACATGGCTGACAAAAAGTTTTCAGTGCCTGAAGTTCTTCCCATTTTGCCGGTTCGCGACACGGTGTTGTTTCCGGGCGCGGTGCTTCCGCTTACGGTGGGCCGGGAAAGCTCCTTGGCACTGGTGAATTCGTTGGAGGGAGATGACAAGTTGCTCGGCGTGGTTGCGCAATTGGACCCGCGCGTGGAAGACCCTTCCGCAGCCGATCTGCACAAGATCGGTACGCTCGCAAAAGTCCACAAAACCGTAAAGATGCCCAATGGCAACGTGGTGATCTTTCTGGAAGGGCTGCAGCGCATCCAGATCACCGACCTGCTGAGCCTGCGTCCTTTCCTGCGCGCCCGCGTGGAAGCCCAGCCCGATTTTTCGGGTGACGCCGACAGTGAATTGGAAGCGCTGCAGCGCAACGCGCAAGACCTGTTCCGCGATGTCGTAAGTCATTCGCCACAACTGTCGGACGACCTGCAATCGGTGGCCATCAATATCGACGATCCAGGCCGCCTCGCCGATTTCATCGCCGGTACACTTCCTTCGCTCTCAACGCTGGTGCGTCAGGAACTCATTGAAACACCCAGTGTCCGCAAGCGTTTGGAAGCTCTGATTCGCGAACTCTCCAAGGAATTGGAAGTCCTGGAGCTGCGCTCCAAAATTCACGACCAGGTGCAGGAGCAGGTGAGTCAGAACCAGCGAGAATACCTGCTGCGCGAACAGATGAAAGCTATTCAGAAAGAACTCGGCGAGTCTGACGACTCCATGCAGGAAATCGACGAGCTTCGCAAGAAGGTGGACGAAGCCGGGATGTCGGCGGAAGCCAAGAAGGAATGCGAGCGCGAAGTGAAGCGCCTCGCCAAGATGACTCCAGCGTCGGCCGAATACATGGTGTCTCGCACTTACCTGGAATGGATGACGTCGCTGCCGTGGGCCAAGTCTTCGGGCAGCGAGGAAATCGACATCGCCAAAGCTAGGGTGATCTTGGACGAAGACCATTACGACCTCGAAAAGGTGAAGGAGCGCATCCTCGATTACCTGGCCGTGAAGAAGCTGCAGCCTGGTATGAAGGGGCCCATCCTGTGCTTTGTCGGACCTCCAGGCGTGGGAAAAACTTCGCTCGGTAAGTCCATCGCTCGCGCCCTGGGACGCAAATTCGTGCGGATTGCCCTCGGCGGTATGCACGACGAAGCCGAGATCCGCGGTCATCGCCGTACCTACATCGGCGCTCTGCCAGGCCAGATCATTCAGGGGCTGAAGCGTGGCGAAACCAACGATCCGGTCATGATGCTGGACGAAGTGGACAAACTCGGACGCGACTTCCGGGGCGATCCATCCTCGGCATTGATGGAAGTGCTTGATCCAGAGCAGAACAACGCCTTCCGCGATCATTACCTGGACGTACCATTTGACCTCTCCAAGGTCTTATTCATCGCCACCGCCAATTGGATGGATCCCATCCCGGAACCCTTGCGCGACCGTATGGAGATCATCGAGCTGCCCGGCTACACCGGTGAAGAAAAGCTTAAAATCGCTCATAAATATCTGATCCCCAAGCAAGCGACTGAGCACGGGGTGAAGGTTCCGGAGCAATTGGAATTCACCGACGATGGCCTCCGCGAGATTATTCACAGCTTCACCCGTGAAGCCGGCGTGCGCAATCTGGAACGCGAGATCGCAACCATCACTCGCAAACAAGCGCGGCGTATTGCCGAAGACAAAAACGAGAAGATGACGGTCACACCGGAAGTGGTGCGCGAGTTCCTAGGCGTACCCAAATTCCGGACCGAGAAGGAAGTCGAAGAGCGTGTGAAGCGGCCTGGAGTTGCCGTGGGTCTGGTCTGGACCCCGGTGGGCGGCGACATCATCTTCATAGAAGCTACCAGGATGCGCGGAGGCAAGCAGTTCACCATGACTGGGCATCTGGGCGAAGTCATGCAGGAGTCCATGACTGCGGCGCTGACTTGGACCCGCGCGAACGCCGAGCGTTACGGAATCGATCCGGACTTCTTCCGTAAGCTGGACATCCACATCCACGTGCCGTCCGGCGCGGTTCCCAAGGACGGTCCGTCTGCCGGCGCGGCCATGGTTACCGCTCTGGTCAGCCTGCTGACCGGGCGTCCCATCCGTGATCGGCTGGCGATGACCGGAGAAATGACCCTCTCCGGCGTGGTATTGCCGATCGGTGGCGTAAAAGAAAAAGTGCTGGGTGCCAAGCGTGCCGGAATCAAGGAAGTACTCCTGCCGGCCGACAATGAACCAAACGCGGTGGCCGATCTTACGCCGGAAATACTCGGCGATATCAAGATCACCTACGTGAGCACACTGGACGAAGTTCTGGAACACGCGTTGATGAAGGATCCGGTAGGGCCCCCGGTTGCACCGCCCTCCGATCCCAAAATCAAGCGCCCCACTCCAGAGGGTCCACGAGCGATTCACTGATATCGATACAACATGGAACTTAGAGGCCCGGATGAGTTTGCCCGGGCCTTTTTGTTTTCGCGGAGGTCGCCCTGCGGGAAGCGCCAGGCACTCCTGCTAAGATGGCGGGCGCGATGGACCGCGCGAAACAAATCGGCGTGGACGTTGCGGCTGAGCTCACCGCGCGTCTGACGGAAGCATTGCTGCGCGAGCGCATCATTCCGCGCTTTGTCGATTCCTACGTCATCGAGCACGGCCGGTTCGGCCTGCAAGTTCACGCTGCGCTGTACCGGGACTTGCTCGCGCTGTTGCATCGAGAAGCGTTGCTGGCCATGAGCGTACGCGCATTGCAGGTGGCCACCATCGAACCTCCTTCTCGACCCAACGCGAAAGCCCGCCCGATGTCGAGAAAGGATTCCACGACGATGCGCCGCAAATTCCTCGCGGCTTTGACCCGCCAGCAAAAATGGCCCATCGGCGATGCCCTGGATTTCCAACGCGATCTGCAACTCTATGAGGACCTGATCTCGCGAAACACCTCGACTCGTCGCCGCAAGGCCTTCGAAGCGGCTAACCATCCGTTCGTCGACCGTTGCGCTTTCGTGCTGGACTCCTCATTTCTGGAAATGGCTCGGGTAGCCGCGAGCCGCGCATTGAGTGAACTGGAATCTCTAAGTGAGTCGGTCACTTCCGCAGTTCTGCAACGAGCTTTGGTCGAAGACCACCTGCGAAAAAAGTAACTACGTTCCGCCGTCAATCAAGCAGCTCATCTTTCCAAAGAGTCTTGCCCGCCAGCGACAGATAGCAACCCCACGCCGCTATGGCCACAAAAATGAGCAGGATGAACAAGCAGTGCGCCGCATACCAGTTGGAGAAATCAAGAGTGTACGGCAAATTCAAAAGCACGTTCGCCATAAAGTTGCCGATCGCCAGCACGATTAAGCCAAATCGCACCACCGAAATCGCGGCAATGACATAAATCAGCGACCATACGATCGCATCCGTCAGCGGGTGCGCGCTGGCAAGTACCCTGGGGGTCGTAAATATCAGCACAAAACCAGCGGCCGCCAGCCAGGAATTGCGCAACACCACTCGCAGCAGCACCAGCACAAAAAAGAATATCACCGTGCCCATGATCGATCCGACGATCATACCCAGCGCCATCCCCAGCGCCTCTCGAGTACCCGACAGATATTGCACGCTGGGAAACTCTGGCTGCGCTCCCGCCCGTATGTTAAAAAAATTTCCGATCTCGTAAATCAAGATCCACGCCATTCCCAAAATTACGCCAGAGAACAGATCTCGCCCCACCCGCGGATCTCTGAGCTGGCCACTCGTCACGCGCGACCACGAGATGATGGTCTGCGGCCAGTGGCGTCGTACGTAAGGTTCCAGCGCGATGTACATCATCCACAAGAAGGCCGAAAGAAACAGGGACACGCTCGCTTCGATCAGGAACAGTCCGAGCATCGCAATCGCCGGTATGAATCGCGTGCTCAACATCCACGTCAACATCCCCACCGCGAACAGAAAGACGGCCAGCCTCCATGCGCCCTGGCGGTCGCCGCGACCCCGTGACAAATTCCGGAATGCGAACCAGACCCCACAAATAAAAAACACGATAATGGTCGAAATTTCGATCCACGTGCCGGCTTTGGCCTTGCCGGACTTCTCGGGTGGCACCATGCGATCCGGCGTACTCCAGGGACCTGTCATGGAAAAGAACACCGGCTTCCCCTTCCACGCTCCGGCTTCGACGTGCAGAGGCCGCTCGCTTCCCGGCCATGTGCCGTCCCAAGCCGCCCGTACGTCCGTGGACGCAAGCGTGGTCCACGTTGGCGCGACGCTGCGCAACTTCCCGGGGTCGATGTCCGCTGCTGCGAACAGCGCGTTCCAATCCGGTCCGGCCTGCACAGCCTCACCCCCGGCGTGTTGTTGCGGAGGAATCGCTTCGAAGTAGCTCAATCGGCCTTCGGGATCAAGCTTCATGGTGATCATGCCCGAAAGCACGCGCGGTGGATCGTCGAACAGCACCACGCCGGGGGGCGACGACAGTCCGCCAAACCCGGTCGCCACCATCTCGCTCGGACTTTGCCGGTACCAGAATTGAAGTAACCTCGGCCGCTGCGTGATCGACTGATTCCACGCTGCCTGCGACTTATCGTGGGTTCCGACGTAATCGAGAAAGTCGCTGTCGTAGCTGAAGCTACCCGCTCGATCGACGGCCTGATCCGGATAGCCCAACCGCATCAGCGTCTCTTGCGCGGTGTGCTGCAAAATCTCCGGTGATTTTCCGGCGTGCAGTCCTTCCAGACCGTTTTCCTTGATACCGATGTAGGCGAATAGCAACGAACCCAGAACAATCGCCACGAAGCACGCAATCGCGATCCTAGGTGCGAGTCCGCTGCTGTCGCCGGCCGCGGCTACCATTTCCGGCGACGGCGTTTCTCCTGCCGCTAGAGCCGCCGCCAGCGGGTCTCCGCCCGGAAGCGCCGCAGCCACTTGCAGCGCCGATGCCGGACGTAGCGCCGGATCTTTTTGCAGGCAGCGCAGAATCACCCGTTCCAGCAGTGGGTCCATATCCCGCACCAGCGCCGAGGGATTGGTTGGGACAGTCTGTTCGCGAAGCCGCAGTAATTCCGGCACCGTTGCGGCTTCAAACGCGCGCTTGCCGGTTACAATTTCGTAAAGGACCAGCCCCAAGGAGTAAAGGTCGCTCTTGAAGGTGACCTCTTTCCCGGCCAATTGCTCCGGCGCCATGTACGCGGGCGTACCCGCTCGCACTTCCGCCCCTTCGACGCTCGCCGCAATCGCGGCCAACCCGAAATCGGTGATGCGGATTTTTCCCGCGCCATCGAGCATCAGATTCGCGGGTTTCAGGTCCCGGTGAATGACCCCGCGCTCATGCGCGGCGGCCAACCCCGCGCATACCTGCCGCGCGATCTCGGTGGCTTTGTCCGGCGACAACCGGCCGATGCGGCGAAGCAGCGACGCCAAGTCCTCGCCATCCACGTACTCCATGGTCAGGTAGGTCAAACCGTCGGTTTCTCCGATGTCGAACATACGACAGACGTTGGGATGTGACACCTGCCGTGCGATTCGAACCTCGGAATGGAATCGGGCCCGCGCGCCTTGATCCCGGGAGATCGCCTCTGGCAAGAATTTGATCGCCACAATTTGACTGAGTCGCAGATCCTCGACACGATAGACCTCGCCCATGCCACCGCGTCCCGCCAGCGCCACGATTCGATAGCGCTCCGCCACAATCTGTCCGGGCACAAATCTGCCGCCGCCAATCGCGTCGGAGCTCGAGAGCGTTGGAGAACTAGGACGCGGGGTGCGTTGCGACTTTTGCGATCTGGGCCAGGATTGCGGAGCGGGAGTGTTCGCGGGCCGCAGGCTTGGCGAAAGGGTTGGGCCCTCAAGATTGCTTGGCCCGTCAGGGTTTTCGGTAAGGGTAACGTCTTCGCTACTGCGCTCCACCATCTGTCCGCATGACGGGCAGAAACGTGCCGCAGGTGAAACTTGCGCGCCGCAAGAAGAACAGAACATAGGAGTGCGGAATTCTATCACTCACCGATTGCCTTACCGAATTTTCCGACGCTATCGCACCCGTCCGAGCGCTTCGCCATCTTGCGTCTTGCTGCGCCTACGTTGCGCGCTCCACCTGCACCGCGGTGCCATACGCCAGCACCTCGGTAACACCTTGCATAACTTCAGTGGCGTCGTAGCGCATTCCCACCACGGCATTGGCGCCGTGCTGACCGGCGTGTTGTAACATCAGTTCGAACGCATCCTCGCGGGTCTTCTCACATAAGTCGGTGAGCACCGTGATGTTTCCTCCTACCACCGTCTGCAACGCCGCGGCGAAGTTGCCGACAATGCTCCGGGACCTCACGATGATGCCCCGCACGATTCCATAGTTTCTGACGATCCGGTACCCGGGCAGATCGTTTGCAGTCGTCACCATGCCAAAGTCAATCCGATTCGCCACCTAGCCTCCTGCATACCCGTTTACCGGTGCGATTCTACACATCCACAGTACCCATGCGCTAATCTTATGCTTCTGCTAGCCTCGATGTAGCGTGGAAAGTCTCTTTTACATCCTGGCGATTTTGCAGGTGCTCCTGGGCGTTTACCTGGTTTGGCAGGCCATGCAATGGCTGGCCTACACCCGGCGGCGGGTTCAAACTGATCCCGGTTTCTACGCTCCGCGCACTGCGGTTTTCTGTCCCTGCAAAGGGATCGAACCGGCCCTGGAACGCAATCTGACCGCGCTCACCGAATTCGACTATCAGAATTACGAGATCTTTTTTATTCTGGCGTCCGGCTCAGACCCCGCCTTCAGCATCGTCAAACGGGTGGCACAGAATTCCCGGCCCAAGGCCCACATGATCATCGCGGGCCCCCCCGAAGATTGCGGCGAGAAGGTCAACAATCTTCGCGTCGCCATCGAGCAACTTCCCGAAGACTTCGAATTTCTGGCCTTCGCCGACTCCGATGGGCGCCCCGGTAAATCCTGGCTGAAGCGCCTGATCGCGCCTCTGAACGATTCGCGTCTCGGCGCAACCACCACCATGCGCTGGCTTATCCCCAATCGCAGCAACTTCGCCACCGCCTTGCTGGCGGCCTGGAATGCCCCGATCGTGACCATGCTCAGCGAAAAAGGCAAGAACTTCTGCTGGGGCGGCGGGACCGCCATCCGCCGAACGGTTTTCGATCAAGCACAAGTGCTTGAGCAGTGGCGCAGCTCTGTAAGCGACGATTACTCCATGACCCGAGCGCTGGCCCGGGTCGGCCGCTCCATCATGTTTCTTCCCGAATGCCTCACGGTGTCCTATGCGGAAACCAATTTCCCCGGCCTACTCGAATTCACCAACCGGCAAATTTTGATTACCAAGGTATACGCCCGGGAAACCTGGCTCCCAGCCGCCCTGACCCACCTGCTGTATTGCGTCACTGTGATTCTTGGCATTTATCTGACTTTGAGTAATGTCTTCGCCACTTTGCCGGCCTTCCATCTTGCCGTGTTAACATTTCTCCCGGTTCTGTTGGCCATCATTCGCAGCGCTTTGCGGGTTGCCGGTGTGACCGAAGCGCTGCCGGGTGTTCGTCCCCAGATCATGAGTCTGGCCTGGATTTATCTGCTCCTGACCTGCGTGGTGCCGTTCCTGTACCTTGTGAATTTCGCCGCGTCGCTGATCACCAGGAAGACTCGTTGGCGGGGTGTCACTTACGAATTGATCGCTCCCGAGCACACTCGCATCCTGGCGCTATGACTGCGCCCGCCTCAACCAGCGGCCGCCAACGGCTGGGAATCGGGATGCCAAGGTGGGAAAAATTTCGCGCACCGAGCATTTCCTACCGGGGTACCACGGAATTCACGCTAAAGGACTAGTACTAAGTGCAGGGTTTCTAAGCGTTTGGAAATGCTCACCTTCGGCAAAATGTTTGCATGACACGTGCAATTCGGTGAGGCTCAGGTAGTTGCAGTGCTAGTTCGCAGTCCGTAATAGGTCGCAGCAAGCAAGCGTCAGGGAGCTTCCTTCTCACGTCTCGGCGTGTCGTTCTGAGGGGTTACGCTGGGTCCCCCGAGGCCCCTCAAACTTGGCTTTTACCTGGCCGCTTGCGCAGTAGAACTATGCCTCGCCAAGAGGCGATCGCCAAATGACATACGCATCTCGGTCGGGTGTCCGAGCTTGCGTATCGAGGGGTGCCCGTGAAGGTAATCCGCAGGAACGACCAGCCCCATCGCTTGAACTCATCCAGCGCAGCCCCAGGCCGGGAGCTATATTTCTTCTACGAGAAAAGTACCGGGGTCTCCCACTTCCATGTGGAAGGCGGGCCTGACGGTCAGTTCCCAGTCGAGGAGGCCGCAGGGCTGCTGGCCATGCACTGCATGGTTCGTGGGCAGTCGCCTCGTGACTATGTGGTCATGGTGCAAGCTGCCCAGGATTCTCTTGAAGGACTGACTCAAAAGGCGGAAAAACTGCTGCAGGCCGGTCATTCGGTCGGCAGTTCGGTCAAACTCACTCGCCGGGAGGAGGAAGTTCTTGGTGGGGTGATGCGCAGCCTTGCCAATAAGGAGATTGCCGCATCGCTGAACTTGTCCGAGCGCACCGTCAAATTTCACGTCTCTTCGCTGCTCACCAAATTCCGGGTGCGCGGCCGCATGGAGCTGGTGCGAGAAGCCACCCGTCGCGCCCCCGCTCCCATGAGCGTGCCGCAGTCGTTTGGCTCGCGCGACGGCCGTAGCTACAATCCGTCGCCTGCCGGAATTCACGGGGCACCGCGCGTCGGCCCCATCGCTCTTTCCAAGCGCCAATTGATGGCTTGATTCGTTTTTACCCCGAGAACACCCCAAGGAAAATGCCCGGACCGATGACTCGGTTCGGGCATGTGTCGCTGCCGGAAAATTCCGCTGAATTATTTCTTTGCGGAGGCGTAATGCTCTGCCGCGGAATCCCAATTCACCACGTTCCACCAGGCCGCGATGTAATCGGGGCGCTTGTTCTGATATTTCAGGTAGTACGCGTGTTCCCACACGTCCACACCCAGCACCGCCTTGGAGTTTAGAGACATCGGGGTGTCCTGGTTTGGCGTGGAATCGATTGCTAATTTCCCATCCTTAACCACCAACCAAGCCCAACCGGAGCCAAAACGCCCGACTCCAGCCGCGGAGAACTTGGCCTGAAATTCTGCGAACGAGCCGAATGTGGATTTGATCGCCTCGCCCAATTCACCCTTGGGCTCGCCTCCGCCACCCTTCTTCATCTGCGTCCAAAACAGCGAATGGTTCCAATGTCCGCCACCGTTATTGCGAACTGCGGCGCGAATATTTTCCGGAATGGCATCCAGATTCTTCAGCAAATCGTCGAGCGATTTGGACTGGAGCTCGGTGTGGCCTTCCAGAGCCTTGTTCAGGTTGTTAACGTAGGTGCCGTGATGTTTGTCGTGATGAATCTCCATAGTCTTCGCGTCAATATGGGGCTCCAATGCGTCAAACGGATACGGTAGTGGGGGCAATGTGAATGCCACGGTTTCCTCCAGTGTGAGATTTGGTTCGAATTGGGCGGATGTTGTGTTCGGAAAAAGAAGACTCGACTCAGCGCTCCCCGCTCCCAACAATCCTGCGCCGACGATACCAGTGCCAACAATGAAACTGCGGCGGTGCATCCAGAACTCCTCGGCCCGGCAGCACCACCATGGCGCTTGCGGATTATAGCTTCTTCTAGCGCACCACCCTACGCCCCAGTCTGCGGTGTCAGGTTAGGCCGCAACGAATCGTTCTCCGCTGCTAATTGGATGCGTGACATCGCCCAAAGGGCAGATTCTGCGATTTCGGAGTGCTCGGATTTGCGCAGTCGCTCAAGTAGTCGGCAAATTCTGTCCCGTGCTGGCCTTCCCAGTTCCAGACCGGAATTTCCGAGGGCGATGCACGCGTTCCGCACCAGACCTCGCCACTTGGTGCGCTTGACCGGGCTTCCGCGAAACACCGTTCGAAACTCCGCCTCATCCAAACCAGCCAACCATTCGAGACGGGGCTCGAACAGAGATTCCTCTTGCAGGACACCGTCTACCTCACTCGCGTCCGCACTGCCCGGTTCCCGGCGGACGGCGCGCGGCTGAAACTCAGCCGCATTCGTTTCCGGGGCGCGACGGTTCCACGGGCAGACATCCTGGCAGATATCGCAGCCGAACACCTGGAGCCCGATCGATTCGCGAAACTCCGGAGCTATGGTTCCCCGCAGCTCGATGGTCAGGTAGGAGATGCAGCGGCGCGCATCCATGACATACGGTTCGACCAACGCGTCTGTGGGACACGCATCGATACACCGCCGGCAGCTTCCGCACAGATCGGGAGGCGGCAGCTGTGCTTCGGTCAAGGTGGGCTGCAAATCCAGGTTGGTCAGCACCGCTCCCAAAAACATCCAGGACCCCATGTGCTGATTCAGCAGCAGAGTATTCTTTCCAAGCCAGCCAAGTCCCGCATATTTTGCCAAGATGCGCTCTTGCACTGGACCGGTATCGGCGTACACCCGCGCGTCGAAGCCCTCACCAAAGCGCTCGCACAAGTATGCAGCCAAAGCCTCGAGCCGATTGCGGAGCACCTCGTGGTAATCGCCACCCCACGCATATCGCGAAATCCAGCCACGCGGGCCGGAATCATCCTTAGTCTCAACGCCTATCTCCGTCGATTTCGCGTGCGCTGTGTTGTAATTCACCGCACACACGATCACGCTGCGAACTTGCGGCATAGCAGTTTGCGGGTCGGTTCGCCGTGGATCGTGCAGGTAGCGCATTTCGCCCGCGTAACCCCGATCCAGCCATTCCGGGGTGCGCGCCAACTCTGGAAACTTTGCTGCGCGCACCACTCCGCATAGATCGAAGCCCAACGACTTGGCGCGTTCCACAATCCACGCGTTTTGAGATTCAGAATTCACCGCGAAGAGTTTGCCGCAAAGCCCGCGACGATTGCTACAGCCAGGTCGGAAATGCCGGCCTTAGTTTCAGCGGAAGCTACCGAGAGCGGTACGCTCATCCGAATACACATCAAAAACGGTAAACAGCTTGGTCAGCTGTAGAAGATCATGAACCTTCTTGGTCAAGTGCAGCAGTTTCAGATCCCCCCCGCGGTTTTTGACGGTGGTAAAGGCACTGACCAGCTCACCGATTCCAGAGCTGTCGATGTAATTCACGTCCGCCAAATTCAACAGAATCTTCACTCGCTGGTCTTCCAATAGGTCGCGAATGGTCTTGCGCAGCAGCGCGCTGCCTTCCCCCAAAGTGATCCGGCCCCCGATGTCGACGACAGTGATCGGCCCCGCATCCCGGTATGTGACTCGCAAATCCATCGGTTTCGAACTTACAGTTCCTGTCGCGGCGTCGCATCGCGGTCGCCAGATCCGCCCTGCCCATTCGGTTGGCTGTTCCCTGACGGCAATTTCTTGGACATGATGATTTCCGCACCGCCGGTCCGTCCAGATACCACATCGAAGTCGTCCATGAAGGAGCGCATCAGAAAAATTCCCCGTCCGGACGTACTCAGCAAATTTTCCTGAGCCAGCGGGTCGGGCACCGAACTCAGGTTGAACCCTTTTCCTTCATCCAGTACGTGAATTACCAACTTATCCGGCGTAAGGTCCACGGCTAGATGAATCTTCTTCTCCGGCTTTTCCTGATTTCCATAATGGAAAGCGTTGATGACACCCTCACGCACCGACATACCGATCCGGTAGCAGTCGTCTTCCCCGAATCCGGCTTCTTCGGCCACCCGAAGACACATCTCCTCAGCGAGGTTGACGCTCTCCACGTGGGTATCCAATGTGACTTCGAGGTGCTTGGTGTCTGGCGCCATGCAGTTTTGTCTGGCCGGTGCCCGGATCAGCCTAAAAAACGTGGCCTAATGGGTAACACACGGATGGAAACAGAGTCAATGGCAGTAGTTAAGCTATCGTCTTTTCACCTTCGCGGGGTCTCTTCTCCTGGGCGGCGGGCCGGCCCGCCAGTTCTGGTCGAGTTTCTCAAATTACGCCCAATAAGATTGATCCAGTGTTCGATTTTGAATCGCTTCGCTCAAATCCTTTGGCTCGGTTCCATCCCCGCTGTCCACCCATATCGTTAGATCATCGAAGCGGGATCATCGAAGCGGGATCATCGAAGCGCCGACTTGATTTCGTTCGCGACTCTGCTTCACCTGCGTTGTCGGGAAGCCCCACCACATTGAAGTCCGGTATACCCCAGGGAACTACCTCCACTTCTACGAGGTGGACATCTATTCCATAGACCGAGGAACCTAGCGTTTTGAACAGCAAGGATCGCCGGGCTTGGAACGTGAACTCACTGGTTATAAGTAAGCTACAGATATTTTCACCTGACAGGCGTACCGGTTGAGGAGGTTTCCGAGGCGGCCGCGGGCGAGACGTTCCTGGTTTGTGCTTTTTCCCCGCCGACTCCGTAGAAGTTCAAGACATCCTGTAGGGTCACGATCCCTTCCAGCTTGCGTACATCCCCGCGGCTCACCACCGGCAGCACGTCCAGGTGTGTTGAGCCCATCCGTTCCAACGCGACCATCAGGGAGTGATCGCTATGCAAGTGCGGGAAGTCTCCTGCTTTCACCAGCTCACTGATCGGCCGCGCGCCGTTGCCATTCCCGAGTGTTTTTTGCAGCTCACTGACGCCCAGCATCCCTATCAGCCCATGTTCATCACCAACCGGGTAGGCATGCAGGCTGCTCGCCCGGGTCTTTTCAACGGCCTCTTCCACGGTCATCGTTCCGCTCAGAATCTCCGGGGCCACGCGCATGGCGCGAATGACCCGTCTGGAATCGCCGTGAGACCTGGTTTCTGAGGTGGGCAGATGAATGCCGTCCTGATGCGCCAGCTCTTCATAGATCGGCAGCGGCTGGAACCGCGAGGAGATGAAGAAGCTCACCAGATTGGAGATCATCAGCGGCACAATCACCGCGTAATCCCGCGTCGTCTCAAAAATCATCACCACCGAAGTCATCGGCGCTCGCACAATGCCCGCGAAGAGCGTTCCCATTCCCACCAGGGCATATACTCCCGGGGCGGCTACGTGTCCTGGAAAAAACCTGTGCGCCGCGGTGCCCACGGTTCCTCCTAACATCGCTCCCAAAAACAGCGCGGGGCCAAAAATGCCGCCGGCATTTCCCGACGCATAGCTGACCACCACCGCAAAGAACTTCATCACCAGCAGCAGAATCATCAGCTTGACGGCCATCCCGCCATTTAACGCGTCGCCTACATACTTGTAGCCTACGCCCAGCGTCTGCGGCACGAACCACGCCATCAGCCCGACCAGCACTCCACCCACCGCCGGTTGAAACCATGTGGTCTTTCGCGGCAGCCGTAGAAACCTCGTCCGCAAATACAGCAGTAGTTTGGTGAAGCCCACGGATACAAACCCGCCCAATACCCCAAGCACCGCGTACACCGCGAATTCCCACGGGCTGACCAACTGATATTGCGGGACCTTAAACAGCGGATCATTCCCCAACAGCAGCCGCAGCATCGCCCACGACGTAGCCGAGGCCAACACCACCGATCCCAGCACCGGCGCGTGCAAGTCTCCTACCACCTCTTCCAGTGCGAACAACACCGCCGCCAGTGGGGTGTTGAACGCCGCGGCAATCGCTGCCGCGGCTCCCACCGGTATCAACGCCTTGATTTTTTCCGGGCTTAGCTTCAACGCCCGCCCCAGCAACGATGCCAGTCCCGCGCCCACCTGCACGGACGGCCCTTCGCGTCCCAGGGGGATACCGCTGGCCAGCGTGGCCGATGTGCAGAAGAATTTACCGAAGACCGTCGCCAGCGAAATGCGCCCGCCGCGCGCATACAGCGCAGCCTTGGTTTGCGGTACGCCGCTTCCTCGCGCATCCGGAAAATACTTGAACAACAGATAACCCATCGCCAGCGAACCGATCACCGGCGCTGCCATGCGTCGCCACCCCGCTGCACCGGCCGGATCGATACGCTTACCAAAATTCTCGGTCAGCACGATGAACGCAACCACTACCGCCCCCACCAGCGCTCCGATGCCCAGCGTCAGAACCAAAAACACCTGTTCCTCGCGGTCCTTTAGGAGCAAGGACCACTGCCGCGCTGGCAGGTTCCACCAGCGCACCCGTTCAACTATTTTTGCGTTTTCTGCGAGTACAACTTCCGCCATTATTTCGGCCTTTTGTTAGGAATGCCCGTTTTCCTGACCTCGTCCTTTTTTTTGGATGCCTTCTGCCGCACCCCATTCGGCGATTTCGGCGGTTGCAGCAACCGGTCGATGGCCCGCGCCAGCTGGTGCCCCGATGATCGCACCTCTTCGATGCGCTGGCGCGCCACATCCTCTAACAACCGCTCGCCCTTGGGCAGGAGCGAGACCACCACGCGTCGGCGGTCCTCGCGCCCGCGGTTACGCCGCACGTATCCGTGCGACTCCAGCCGGTCCACCAACTCGACGGTACTGTGATGTTTCAGTGCCAATCGCTCCGCCAGCGCCCGAATGGTTCCTTCTTCGTTTGTCGGCAGCCCGCGAATCGTGAGCAACAACACATATTGCTGAGGCTCAAGTCCGGCCGCGCGAGCCACGGTATCGCCCTGAAGCAGAAAATGGCGAATTCGCAACCGCAGCTCGGCTAGCGCGCGATACTCCGCAATCGTGACTTCGCCTGCCATTAGCCTAGTGTATCGTAATGCGATATAGTTGTCCCAACTCGCGTTCTCAGAAGTTTCCAGAGATAATTCCCGAGCGCCATCCTCGGTGTGACCAGCGCCCCCCATGACTGACGCCGCCCCTTTTCGCCGTCGTTTCCCGCGCTGCCCCGCGGCGATCCTAATGCTACTGCTTGCGGCCCTCGGTCTTGCTTTCGCAGCTGGCTCCCCCACAGTTTCGCATGCACTTCGCGTCGCCCAGCGAACCGATCAACCTGAGCTCATTCCGGTCTTTGGTGCCACCGTGGTGCACACCTATCCTCACGATCCCAGCGCTTTCACCCAGGGTTTGGAATATTTCGGTGGCTACCTATACGAGAGCACCGGCAGAGGCGGTCAATCCACCCTGCGGAAGGTGACCCTAACCACGGGTAAAGTCGTGCAGCAGAGAAGTCTCCCGGCCGAATACTTCGGCGAAGGCCTCACCCTCTTTAATGGGAAAATCTATCAACTTACGTGGCTGTCCAAGTTAGGGTTTATCTACGACCTGGAAACCTTCCAGCCGAGAGGACATTTCAAGTACCAGTCTGAAGGTTGGGGCCTGACTCACGACGACACATCGCTGATCATGAGCGACGGTTCGAACCAGCTTCGTTTTCTGGATACGGCGACTTTCGCGGTCACCAAGACCCTGGACGTCTACGCCGGCAACGAAGCCGTGGCAAATTTGAATGAGCTCGAGTACATCGAGGGCGTAATCTTTGCGAACGTCTGGCATTCCCCGCGCATCGCCCGCATCGATCCGCACTCCGGACACGTCCTGTCCTGGATCGATCTCACGTCGCTTTCCGCCAAGGAGCAGCACGGAGCCGAAGACGTCCTGAATGGAATCGCTTATGACCGTAAGACTCACCGCATTCTTGTGACCGGGAAAGATTGGCCGGAACTTCTCGAAATTAAAATCGACAGCCAACCGGAATACCCGCCCAACCGGGCGGGGCAGCGTACTCAGGTGTTACCAACGAAGTCTAGCAACCGGGCGGGGCCACCATATCGCAGCGAGAAACGCAGCTGGCCAGCCTAAAGCAAGCTCATTCTAACCTTTTCCGGAATGCTTTCTGCGTCTTGTAATGCGTGAAGCCGTGCCGTTCATAGAATGCGTGAGCTGCCTTGCGAATCACGTTGCTGCGAACCGACATGTGCTGGCAATTCTTCCAACGTGCCCATTCTTCCGCGGCTTGCAGTAACCGCGCCCCGGCGCCTTTACTTCGCTGTCCGTCCGCCACGATGAATGCGTTGATTTCTCCCCGAGTGGGCACTTCCAGCAGATGGCACACACTCACGTGGACCCATCCGATCACTTCGCTACCCGCGTGGCCTACAAAGACCGCATCCGACCCGCTTCGTCGCAATTTCCCGAACCGCGTTCTAATCTCGCCTGCTGTCGCCGGATATCCCAGTTGTCCGGACAACTCCGCAAGCCGTGCTGCATCCTTCGCAGCAGCTCGGCGCACCTTCACAACCGCATCCTTTTTACCGAATGTGGATTTCATCTGAGCGGTATAACCTGGAAAATCAGAAAGTTTTGTCGGAATCCAAAAGAATCGTAGTGGGCCCTTCGTTCACAAGTTCCACAGCCATTCTCGCTTGAAACTTTCCCGTCGCCACTTCAATTCCCAACCCGCGCAGTGCTGTGTTAAATGCCTCATACAACTCGACCGCTTTCTCCGGAGGAGCCGCCGACAAAAAGTTGGGACGCCGCTGTCCGCGCGTGTCGCCGTATAGCGTAAACTGCGAAACCACCAGCGCCCCGCCATTTACGTCCAGCAGCGATCGATTCATCTTTCCATGTTCATCTTCAAAGATCCGCAAATTCGCGACTTTATCCGCCATGGACATAGAAACGCTCGCGGTATCCTCGCGCCCCACTCCCAGCAGAATCATCAGCCCCGCGCCGATGCCTCCGGTCTCTTGCCCTTGCACGGTCACGCGCGCCCGGCTCACTCGCTGCACCACCACTCTCATGGACTCTGTCAATCCGCCAAAAGCGTTAGGCTCTACTCGCTGCTTTTCTTCTTCGCCGGTTTCCGTGGAATCATCTCCGGATACTCCGCAACGTTGTAGGCAAACACCGCCAGCACTTGTGCGCCTTCCCTCAAGTCATCCCATCGCACCCGGTCCAGCGTATCCGCTTGCGAATGGTGGGTCCGGTCGTAGTCCACGTTGTCCTGCACGCACCAGAAACCGGGCACGCCCACTTCGTCAAAAGACACATGGTCCGAGCCGCCTTCGGTCCGCAGACTGGGCTCCGCCAGTTGGACGTCCTTGGACTTCGCCAGCGGATACAGAATCCGATCCATGGTTTCGCGCGCTCCGTAATTCGCCATTAACCCGATGGTCAGCACCTTTCCAGTCCCGCTGTCGTCGACCAGCATTCCGGAAATCTTCGCCATCTCATCTTTGTGCGCATCTACGTACGCCTTCGACCCATTGAGGCCCTGCTCTTCGCCGGTGAACAGCACAAATCGAATGGTGCGCTTGGGTTTCACATTCAATTTTTGGAGCGCCCGCGCCGCTTCCAGGACCGCCATCGAGCCGGTACCGTTATCCGTCGCTCCCGTGCCCAAGTCCCACGAGTCCAGATGCCCCCCGATGATCACCACTTCATCCGGCTTCTCGCTCCCGCGGATTTCTGCAACGGTGTTGTACACCTCCACCGGTTTGTCGCTGAACGAATTTTGAATACTCAGCTCGACTTGCACCGGCCCGGCGTCCAGCAGTCGCCACAGCAGCGTGTGATTCTCTCGTGCAATCGCCGCCACGGGCATTTCTGCGGGCTTGTACCCACGCTGCGCTATCGAAATACTCAGCAGGTCGTACCACTTGTCCGACGGCACCAGCACAGCCATCGGCCCCTCTTCCGCGATCATCTTCAACTGCGCCCTTCGCACTCGTAGGTAATCTTCCCGGTTCCCGGACTCGGCCAGCGGCTTGGGCAACGCGATGGGAATCGACATCCAACCAAATGGGGTCAGCAACGGATTTTCCGGTGGCACCAGCTCTGCCGGCGCTCCGAGCAGTACGATCGCACCCTTCAACTTCCCTTTGTACTGCTGCACATCCTCCAACCGGTCTGCTTTCATCCCAACAACCAATCCGCGGATGGTGTGGTTTGTTCCCGGCGTCCATCCGAAGGCACCTAGCTCCAAAACTTGTTGTACCGGTGCAACCACGTTGCCGGTCGCCGGGCCGCGGGTCCACGACGTTTCAATCGTCCATGGCTCCAGATGCGCGTTTCCCAGCCCGGCGTTCTTGAATTGTTCTTCAGTCCAATGACTGGCTTCCTCCAACCTGGGTGACCCGGTGAGTCGTGGCCCGATCCGATCGGCCAGGTAACTCAGGTCCGCCTTTAGTTGCGCCCCATCGGCCTTCACCTGCTGCAGAATCTTCGTGTCCATCTCACCGACTGGATCGGGGTTGGCCGCATCTTCCGGCTTCAGCGCCTCCGGCGACGTTCCGCCTGCCGACCCTGCCGGATGGTATGGCAGCGGACGGCGCGGCAACATCTGCGGCAATTGCGCGGTGTTGTATGCCCATCCCGCCAGCACTTGCGCTCCCTGATCCAAACTCTCCTTCCACGCCTTATCGAATGTGTCGGACTGGCTATGATGCGTCAGTCGGTATTCCGCCATATCCTGTAAGCAATAAAATCCCGGAACCCCTACCTCATCGAAGGAGAGATGATCCGTTCCATACGAGCGCTCCATGCTCGGTTCCAGCAACTTGAGTTCATCCAGCGGCGAAAGTACCTGGTCGACCAACTCGCGATCCTGATAGTTATCGTGCAATCCTAGCGCCAGCACCCGTCCGGTGCCGGTGTCATGCACCAACACGCCGGAAACTTTATCCAGCTCGTTCCGGTGTGCCTGCACATATTCCTGCGATCCGTAGAGGCCTTGCTCCTCGCCGGTGAACAACACGAAGCGGATTGTCCGCTTGGGTTTCACGTCAAGCTTTGCCAAAGCACGCGCGGCCTCCAGCACCGCCATGGACCCGGTGCCGTTATCCGTTGTCCCGGTTCCTAAGTCCCAAGAGTCCAGATGTCCCCCGACGATGACCGTCTCGTCCGGCTTTTCCGACCCGCGAATCTCCGCCACGGTGTTGTAGACCTCGCTAGGCCGATTCCCGAATGTGTTGCTCATCTCCACTTCCAGCCGCACCGGCCCGCGCTTCACCATCCGGAAAATCATCCGGTACCCTTCCCCGGTGATAAATGCCGAAGGAATCAGGCCAATCCCGTATCTTTCCAAGCTTACATCGGACATATTTAGCAAGCCGTGCGGCTTGTTGGAGTCGCGCAGCACCACCGCAACTCCCTCATCCTTGAAAAATTGTGTCCGCTCTTTGGCGGCTTGCAGGTACGCGCTGTACGGATCAGGCACGGCTGGGTCCCCGATCTTGGGCGGTGGTTCCTGCATCGGATGCAGAATTTCCAGATAGGGATCGGCAGATTTGGGCGGAGACAGGCTGACCGGCTCTTGATAAATCGCAATCGCACCCTTCAGCTTGCCGTGAAATTTCGCGAAATCTTCCTTTTTCTTTGCATCGAAGTAGACCACCGGTCCCTGCACCACGCCGGGCGTGCCTGGCGACCAGCCCGCCGCCGCAATCGTCAGCATATGTTCCGTTGGGATCACCATCCGCGCCCGCGCCGTTCCCCGAGTCCACGAGCGCGCAATCGTCCACGGCTCCAGATGCGAGCTGGTCAGCCCATATTTCTTGAACATGTCGCGCGTCCATTCGTTCGCGCGTTTCAACTGGGGAGAGCCGGTCAACCGCGGGCCAATCTCATCCGACAAATATTCAAGATTCTCCATCGCCTCGCTGTGGTCACGAATCTCCGCCAGGATCCGTGCGTCCACCGGAGCAAGTGCGGCCTTGGCATCGGCGCCATTGGGAGATGGTCGCGCCGCTACTTCGCGCACCCCCAGCCACACCAGGGCACATCCTAGGGCACACCACATCAGTCGACGTGAATCCATCATTTTCCCCTGTGAACGATTTCTTCCGCGGCGCCCAGAGCCTCGACGTTACTCACCGCCGCAGGCGCTTTTTCTTGCCACGCTTACCGCGTCGGCTACGTGGCGCCGGCTGGCACTTCGGGCAAAAATGGGTACTGCGCCCGGCAAACACCGCACGCCGAATCGGCGTTTTGCATCGATGGCAAGCTTTCCCGGTCCTGCCGTACGCGTGATGGTGCCGCTGATAATCCCCTGGCTCGCCATCGGCGTCAAGAAAATCGGAGATCGACGAGCCGCGCATCGCGATGGCCCGCTCCAGAACCTTTCGCAGCTCCCCCCGCAAATGTTCCGCGCTTTCCGCGCTCAGGCTCGATCCCAATCGCTCTGGATGAATTTTTGCGTGCCACAAACTCTCGTCCGCGTAAATATTCCCGACCCCGCGAATCACTCTCTGGTCCAGCAACAGCGCCTTGATTCGCGCCTTTCTCGATCGCAATCGTTGCGCAAACTCTTGCTTGCTCACTTCCAGTGGATCAGCTCCGAACTGACTCAGCACCTGCGCCAGTGCTCCCGCCGCCAGATGCGCGATGCGCCCAAAGCGTCGCGGGTCGGTATATCGCAATTCCCTCCCGTCATCGAGCTGCATCCGCACGTGGGTATGTTTTCCCGCTGGCTGATCTGCCAGACTCGGCGCCAGCGAACCAGTCATCCCCAAATGAACCAGCAGTGACGCCCCATCTTCTTCCGGTTCGCCGCGGTCTCCATCGGCCTGCGCGGTCATCGATGCCGAGAGCCGTAGCAGCATGAACTTTCCGTAACGCTCTACGCTTTCGATCCGCCGCCCAGGCAGAAACTGCTCCACCGCGGCGGGATCATCGATGAAATCGGTCTTGCCCAGCCAAACCGATAGAATTCGGCGTCCGACAATGGTTCTGCGCAGTCCCCGCGCCACGGTTTCGACTTCAGGAAGTTCCGGCATTTGTCTCTCGTTGGGTTACGGTATCACGGCGCTTGACTCAGGCTTTCCTAAGACCCCACGAACGACTTTGCATATCATGCTAAAGTCCAAGTTTGGGAGGTTCTCGTGTCGACTGGCCTGCGGGCGTTTTTCCTGTTCTTTTTCTTAATGTCCCTTAATATCAACCCCGCTCTCGCCAAAAAGGCCGATACCGGTTTTCTCGACCGGGTCGTCAACGTTCAGGGAACCTCTTACAAATATCAGGTCTTTGTCCCCGATACCTGGAACCCCCATCAGAAGTGGCCTATCATTCTTTTCCTTCACGGCGCTGGAGAGCGCGGCGACGATGGCTTGAACCAGACCGACGTTGGTATCGGTACCGCTATTCGCGTCGACCGCAGCCGCTTCAATGCCATTGTGGTTATGCCTCAATGCCGCAAGAACATTTGGTGGATTCAGTCGCCGATGGAGGATGTCGCCATCCAATCGTTGGATGCTGCCGCAAAGGAATTCCACGGCGATCCTGCCCGCACCTATCTCACCGGACTCTCCATGGGAGGTTACGGCAGCTGGTTCATCGCCGGTAAATACCCGAACAGGTTTGCCGCCATGATCGTAATTTGTGGCGGCATTCGCCCTCCCGAACACGCCTATAAAACCGATCCTGATCTGATCAAGCTCACCCCGCCAGATCAGCCGCAATCCTACGCCAATGCTGCCGCCAAGGTGGGCAAAATTCCGGTTTGGATATTCCACGGCGCCGATGACGATGTCGTCCCCGTCACCGAATCTCAGCGGATGAATGCAGCTATGAAAGCGTTAGGCGGCGAAGTGCACTATACCGAATACCCTGGCGTGAAACACGTCTCCTGGGATCGCGCCTACGACGAGCCCAAGCTGTTTCCCTGGCTGTTCTCGAAATCCCGATAATCAAATTGCTGGCGCCGATCCAGCCTGCGCGCACGGCCTTTTGTTCTAAGGGGCCGGCCAAAAGCCCGGATCGCTGATCTTCCGTGAGTCTTGTTTCGGAGCGTATTTCTGGACGGCCGGACCGATCGAAGCTCCTTTTCCGATCAGTACGAAGACCAGATTCTCGGCTGGAAAGTGTTTCGCGATCGTCTGCTTCGCCATTTCGGGCGTCACCGCATCCACCCGCGCTTCGAAATCGTTCACCTCATCATCTCCCAAGCCGTAAAACTCGTGCGCCGCGATGATCTGCGCCAATTGGCGGGAGGTCTCGATCTCCGGCGGAAATTGCCCCTTCAGGTAACTCTTCGCCGACGCCAGTTGTTTGGCCGAAAGCCCTTCCTTATGCAGCTTATCCAGCACTTGCAAGGTTAGATCGATCGCCGGCGTGGTGGTCTCATTCTTGGTGAAACTAAAAATCGCGAACGGGCCCGCCACTTTCCGTTCATCGAAGAACGATTCCGCTCCGTAGGAGTAACCCGCTTCCACTCGCAGGGCCTCGTTCAACTCCGAGGTAAAACTGCCGCCAAAAACAGTGTTCACCACCCGAACGGCCACTCGATCCGGGTCGTTCTCCGCAATTCCGGTATTCCCAATCGCAAAATAGGTCTGCGTTGAATCGGGCTTGTCAACCACCAACAAGCGCTTTCCCTTGACTATCGGAGCGGGGGGAATCGCCCCGCTCTTCACCGCCTGCGCCGGCCATCCGCCCAGCACATCCTCAAGTCGATTTTTCATCTCCGCCGCGTCAAAATCTCCGGCCACCGCTACAATCGTATTTCCCGGTGCGTAATAGCTCTGGTAAAAATGAGCCACCGCGTCGCGCCCGACCTTCTTCAGCGAGATTTCATCGCCTCCCGCCGGCCGCCCGTAAGGATGTGTCCCGTACAAGTAGCCATTGAAATATGGCAACATCACCGATCGCGGATCGTCTTTCTCCGCTCTTACTCCGTCCAGCGCTTGCGCCAGAAATTTTTCTACCTCATCCGGTGGAAACATCGGATGCATCAGCGCTTCCGCAAACAGTTCCAGCCCTTTCGCGGCATCCTTGGTGAGGAATTCCTCCGCGATGCCGGTAAAGTCGGCGCCCGAATCGGCTTCAAACGTTCCGCCGATGTAATCCAGGTCGGCCGCAAACTGTTGCGCGGTGCGATTCTTGCTGCCCTTGCGCAACAAACCCGCGGCGGCAGCCGCCAGACCTTCTTCTCCCGGCGGGTCTGCGGCTGCGCCGGTCTTGACGATCGCGAAGATGTTCACCAGCGGCACTCCGCGCTTCTCCATCACCAGCAATGTCAGACCATTTTTCAATACCATCTTTTCGTGCGGTGGCAGCCGCAGGGTATCGGCAGACGCAGTCCCACTGAGGAAAGAAACCAACGAAACCATGGCCATCACCGGGAGCGGTCTCCGCCCCATCCGCCACTGCCTCATTGCGGGGCCTTCTCTCCACTATCGGGTATCAGCGTCGCCACCGTTCGGTTATTCGCCCCGAAATAAAGCTGTGCCACTCGCTGCACGTCTTCCTTGGTCACCGCTGAATAATTCTTGGCAACATCAAAAAGTTGCCGGTAGTCTCCAAAAAATACTTCATACGTCCCAATGGTATTCGCGCGTTCGTTGATGGTCTGCATCTGCCGGTAAAATTCCACCAATCGGATATTCTTGGCTTTCTGCAATTCGGTATCGCTTACGGCCGCGCTCTTGGTTTTCTCCAGCTCTTCGTAAATTGCCTTTTCGCACGCTTGGGGGTCCACGCCTTGCTTCGGCTGCGCAATCACTTCGATCATCAGCGGATCAAACGCCGGCTGGACCATTGACGTAACATCCAGCGCAATCTGATCCTTATCCACCAGTCGCTGGTACATCCGCGAACTCTCTCCCCTGAATAAGATCACCCGCAAGATATTGAGCGCATAAAAATCCGGGTTGTTCGTCTTTGGTACGTGGTACCCCAGCATCAGCAGCGGCAGTTCCGACTCTTTATGAACGATCACTCGCCGCTCCCCCAGTTGTTCCGGTTCCACCGTGGTCACCGGCGGTGGCAGCGCGTGCGACGGAATCGGTTCGATATACTTCTCGCAAAGTTGAAACACTTCCTCCGCCGAAACATCTCCGACAACTACCATCGTCGCGTTATTGGGGGCGTAGCCCATCGCAAAGTGATGCTTGAGATCTTCCATCGTCCAGTGCTCGATGTCGCTCATCCATCCAACCACCGGCCACTGGTACGGATGCGCAATGTACGACGTCGCCCACAATTGTTCGTCCAGCACTCCGTTGTTCTCGTTATCGACCGACAGCCGTCGCTCCGACGCCACTACCTCGCGTTCAGATTTAATCTTTTGGGGATCGAAGCTCAAATCGCGAATGCGGTCCGCCTCCATATCGAAAATTAATTCCATCGTCGACTTCGGAAACCAGTCTTGGTACACCGTGACATCGCGTGTGGTGTACGCATTGTTCGAGCCTCCGTTAGACTCCATCACCTTATCCAGGTCGCCCGGCCCGTATTTTTTCGCTCCGTTAAACATCATGTGCTCGAAGAAGTGAGATATTCCCGTCGTTCCGGGCCGCTCGTTGCGCGAACCGATCCGATAAAAAATGTACAGCGCCACGTTTGGAATGCTGTGGTCGGTCTGCACCAGCACTTTCATTCCATTTTTCAGCGTCCGTGTCGCCACCGGATACTGTTGCTGTTGACCTTGGACATTTCCTAGAACCAAAAAAGCACACACCATCGAGATGAGAATCGCGATTCGCGCTGTTCTTTTCATTCATTCACCTGAGGAACACCGATGAGACGCTTGAACCGACGGAAATGTTGTTTAGGGAAACTATGGCATTCCCAACAATCCGCAAACGAACTAGATCCACTAAGCTGTTTACTCCGTCAAGAGCGCAAACACCCGAGCTGGGCCACCCGATCCGCCTTCCAGCTTGATGGGCGCAACGATCACAAAGGCTCCCGCTTCCGGGAGATCCTTCAAGTCGGCCAGATTCTCCAGGTTAAATAGCCCCGCTCCCAGCGCTAGGTGATGCACTGCAAAATCCTCCGACGCTCCGTAGTCGACGCTAAGCGTGTCGCATCCAAGTCCATTCACCTTTCGTTGCAGCAAGGCGTTTACCGCTTCCGCTGAGAAACCTGGAAAGTGCATCTTCCCCTTAGCATCTTGATTTCTGTACTTACCGGCGTCTGGCCATCGCGAGGCCCATCCGGTCCGGAGCAGCACGATCGACCCCGCCGGGATCCGGCCGTGCTGGTTCTCCCACTCTTCGACGCGCTCCACCGTCAACAGATAGTCCGCGTTCTTATCTGATTCTTCGCGGACATCGATCACCGCGCCCGCCCCGAACAATTGCTTGACCGGGATTTTGTCGACCGGAATTGTTCCGGGTGGAAAGTGGATGGGGGCATCCAGGTGAGTGCCGTAATGCTCCAGCATCCAGAAGCTTCGGGTGAAATAGCCGTCCCTTTCGAACGTAGCATGTGGCTCGGCGTCGAACCATCTCTTATCGGTCGGCCATGGCACCAGCTTGTCGCTGATTGCGTAGGTAAGATCGACTACTCGAGTCTTGCCGGAGGCAATATCGTTCATCCAGTCGTCCGCTTTCGAACTTTGAGGCGACGCCATCTTGCTGGGCGAGACGGTCATAGTGAGACAGAGCGTTGCGATGATTACCGGAACGCAGGACCAGAACATGTACCCTCTCGCTGTGTGTCGGTGTTCCGCGGCTAAAGCCGCTGCCCATTCCCGCGTAGGCCAAACCGACCGGCGTCGACGCTTACACACCGCAAGATGAGCGGCTTCCTTCTACGGCAGGGGGATTCCCGGCATGGCCACAATCCCAGCCATTCGGAGGATTTCCTGATACTCGGCGTCGGTGATCGACGAAATCAGTAATCGCACGTTTTTCAGCATCTTGACTTTCTTTAGCCGGGGGTTGGATCGCAGTTCAGTCAGCGCAATTTGCCGGGGAAGCCGTTCGAAAGCCCGGAGATCGGCCACCAGGTTCTTTTCCTTGGTGTCGTAAGGATCCGGATAGGGGTCCCGGGTCACTTCCGCGATCGAATACAACGATCGCTCCGGTGCCGAGTGATAGCACAGGATCCGGTCCCCCTTGCGCACCTGCTTGAGCGCGCGGATGGCATCCTGCTTACCAGACGCGCCCCGCCACATCTCTTTGCCCTTCACAAAGAGCGTATCCCAGTGGTAATTGTGCGGGTCGGCGCTGAAAATCCAGTAGTTTCGTTGCGAAGTCGGAATCGCCATTGCGGAATCGAAGGGGACTATACACGTCAGTCCCCAAAAAACGAAACAAAATGTGAGACTTGGAGGCTATTGCGGCCTTTTCCTCAGACCCTAGGTTCACGGCTAAGTAACTCCGGCCATAGGGCGAGCCCAAGCTATCTTAGGTTCATTCTACGGGGAAGCGGCAAGCCTTCTAACTGGCGCGGGAAGCTCGGAACTCGGCCGATTAATCACGCATGTCGCTGATAATAAGGATCATATCTTCAGCTTAAGCGTACCAGCCGGAATCACTCAGTGTCCACGTATACATCTGCGCCTCGCACCTCGACTCGATAGCAGGCCACGCCTATCGCCCCATTTTGGGCCAGCTTCCCAGTGGTTACGTCATACGGCCAACCATGCCACGGACAAGTCACCACTTGGCCCTGCAGCAGGCCGTCCGCCAGCGGTCCTCCCCGGTGCACGCAGGTATTGTCGATGGCGTACACCTGGCCGCCCACGTTCGCCACCGCGACGACCTTACTCCCCACCGGCACGGCTTTGATGGTCCCAACGGGAATGTCCGCCACCGCCGCCGCTCGAACAAACGCCATGATGCTCCTTCGACAAACAACCCCGGAGTCGTACACCCAGCGCGACTCAGATCTTCACCAACACGTTAGGATGCCTATTTCGCGGAGTATACCGGCTGAAGCCTTTTGCGCACAGCGTCTTGCTCGGAAATTTTCGGCGGTATCCCCACGCCGCGACCCGCGCCAGACGTGCCTTACGTGGTGATCTCTTTGGCAACCGCCACCTGAAGTTGATTGCCGCCGGCCGCTTTCGCCGCATAAAGCGCGGTATCCGCCTGCTTGACCAGCGCTGCCAAATCCGGCGTGGCCCGACCCAGAAATCCCGCAACCCCAAAGCTCGCCGTTGCTTGCGTCGAAGCGCCTTCGAACCTGAATCGGGACGCGGCGAACTGCTCGCGCAAACGTTCCACGGTCAACCGGATCTGCTCCTCGTTGATGTGGGTGATCACTAGCAGAAACTCGTCGCCGCCCATGCGCCCGGAAATGTCCGATGCCCGGGTATGATTTCGCAAGAGCTCCGCGAATTTCCGCAGCACCGTGTCTCCCGCATCGTGGCCGTAGGTATCGTTGATCCGCTTGAAATTATCCAAATCCGACTGAACGACCCACAGCGGGAAACCGTGCCGCGCCGCACCACGAAGCTGCCGGTTGGCCCAGTCTTCGATAGCCCGCCGGTTCGCCAGCCCGGTCAATACATCGGTATGTGCTAATTCTTCCAGCTGGCGATTCTTACCCTCGATCTCGCGGTGCAGCGCCACATTTCGCAGCCCTACCCCGATGCGCGCCAACAATTCGCTTCGATCAAACGGCTTAGTCAGGTAGTCGTCAGCCCCGGCAGCCAGCCCCTTTACCAGGCCATCCTTTTCGGTTTTGCCGGTCAGCACAATGATGTAGGTACAGCCGCGTTTAGCGACCGCACGAATCCGCTCGCACAATTCAACTCCGGAAAAATCCGGCATCATCCAGTCGGTGATCACCATGGAAGGAAGGTGCTTCTGGAAAAGATCGATCGCTTCTTGGCCGGTCCTCGCGAAGATTAGCGAACATGGCTCGGACTCCAGCGCATGCTCCACCAGCTTGCGGTACACCGGAGAGTCGTCCGCAACCAGGACCGAATAGCCTCTTGGGGTGGCTTCCATAAGTCCTCACTTGAACCGGCGTGGGCCCGGGTCTCGTAAGAGATATCTAAGATTCTAGCAAGGTCGTAGGTCAGGACAATTCAGGGGAATACCCAGGATGCGCAAGAAGTTACTGCTGCCTAAGCCAAAGTTCGAGATTCCTAGCCTTTGAATTTACGCGCTTTGCACCTTGGCGAGAAGTTCCACGAATTTCTGCTTACGCTCGGTCTGATCGTGCCCACCCTCGGCGTCTGCCAATTGGGTGATGTTCATCGAGCAAAATTTCGGCCCGCACATCGAGCAGAACTTCGCTTCCTTGTAAAAGTCGTCGGGCAAATTCTCGTCATGCATGGCTTTGGCGGTCGGGGGGTCCAGCGAAAGCTCGAACTGCTTGTTCCAATCGAATAGGAATCGCGCATAGCTCAACGCGTCGTCGCGGTCACGGGCTCCGGGCCGGTGCCGCGCCACGTCTGCCGCATGAGCTGCAATCTTATAGGCGATCACGCCCTGCTTCACGTCCTCCGAATTAGGCAGGCCCAGATGCTCCTTCGGCGTCACGTAGCAGAGCATCGACGCGCCGTGCCATCCGATGATCGCCGCGCCAATCGCGCTGGTAATGTGATCGTAGCCCGGCGCGATGTCGATCACCAACGGTCCCAACGTATAGAACGGCGCCTCGTAGCACCATTCCATCTCCTTATCCACTTGCTCCTTGATCTTATCCAGCGGAACGTGTCCCGGGCCTTCGATCATCACTTGCACATCGTGCTTCCACGCTTTGGTGGTCAGCTCGCCCAACACTTTGAGCTCTGAGAATTGCGCCTCATCGCTGGCATCTGCAATACACCCCGGACGCAGCCCGTCCCCCAGCGAAAAACTGACATCGTGCTTTTTGAAAATCTCGCAAATCTCATCGAACCGTTCGTACAGAAAATTTTGCTTCTTGTGATGCTCCATCCAGTGCGCCATCAGCGATCCGCCGCGACTGACGATTCCGGTAATCCGCTTGCGCACCAGCGGCACGTGCTCGCGCAACACTCCCGCGTGAATCGTCATGTAATCCACGCCCTGCTCGGCTTGCTCTTCGATCACTTCCTTCATCAGCTCAAACGTCAGATCTTCCGGCCGTCGCACCCGCGAAATCGCCTCATACACCGGCACCGTCCCTACAGGCACTGGCGACGCATTGATAATCGCCTTGCGGATCGTCGGAATGTCTCCGCCGGTGCTTAGGTCCATTACCGTATCGGCGCCGTAATGCACCGCATGGTGCAGTTTTTTCAGCTCCTCATCGATATTTGAGCTGGTCGCCGAATTCCCAATATTTGCGTTGATCTTGCACTTCGTCGCGATCCCGATCGCCATCGGTTCCAGGTTGCGGTGATGAATGTTCGCCGGGATGATGCACCGTCCCCGCGCCACTTCACTGCGAACAAGCTCTGGCTCCAGCCGCTCCCGTTTTGCCACATAGTCCATCTCTTCGGTGATGACTGCCAGCCGCGCCAGATGCATCTGCGACATGTTACGCTGGTGCGGGACGTGCGCTCCGTTTCCGTTCCCATGGCTGGCGCTGCTTGCACTGCTGGTCCCAGCATCGCCGTTGGCGGCTCCGTTCTCCGGCACGATGCGGCCAGCCCCCTGCTTCGCCTCCCGCTTCTCGATCCAGCTATCCCTCAGCGCCATGAAACCCCCTCGATCTCAACGAGCATCAACCGTCGTGAACTCGAAGTATCGCACCCGCGCAGGGGTGCCGCAACCTGCAGTCGATGAATCCGTCGAATCATCAATTTTCCGCCTTTTGCACGCTCCCAATCTGGAGGTCGCGACAATTTGCAGCGACAAAATTTGCAGCGACAGTTGACATGGAGCGAACCAAAAGCGAAGATAGCGCGTTTAGCGTCGTTTCCTGCCGCCGCCTCTTTTGTCCCGGCGCCAGACCTCCTCGACGAAGCTGATTTCGCCTGGCGAGGGGAATGTGCAGCGAAATGCGTTTACCTCATGGAGGCTCCGCAAATCCCGAGTACAGCCGTTGCATCCAGCTCCTGTCCGTTTCATGTAGCCCTTCGCCGCTACTGGGGCTACGATTCCTTCCGTCCGCGCCAGGAAGAAATCGTCCGCAGCATCGCCGCCGGTCGCGACGCCTGCGTCATCATGCCCACCGGCGGCGGAAAATCTCTCTGCTACCAACTCCCTGCCGCCCTCGCACATGGCAAGACCGCCGTAGTCATTTCTCCCCTGATCGCCCTGATGCAGGACCAAATCGCCCAACTCACCCAAATGGGCATCCCGGCCGCCTCCCTCAATAGCTCCACTCCGCAGAGCACCCGCGCCGACATTCACCGTCGCGCCGTCGGTGGCGAATTTCGTCTCCTCTACCTCTCGCCAGAGCGTGTCGCTCTGGACAGCGCCGCAGAATGGCTCAAGACCATTCCCATTTCTTTCTTCGCCATCGATGAAGCCCACTGCATCTCCGAATGGGGGCACGATTTCCGTCCCGAATATCGCCAGCTCAGCCGTCTGCGCAGAACTTTTCCCGACCATCCCATCGCCGCCTTCACCGCCAGCGCCACCCAGCGCGTCCGCCACGACATCATCACCCAGCTTCAGCTCCGCGAGCCGTATCGTCATATCGCCAGCTTTCACCGCCCCAATCTGCGCTACATCATCAAGCTCTCCAGCGCCGAAACCCAGGACAATCTCCTGCTGGAAACCGTACGCCGCACGCCCCAAGGCAGCATCATCGTCTATGCGCCCACCATCGCTCGCGTGGAAGAAGTCGCTCACAACCTGGAGCAGAGAGGCATTACCGCGGTTGGCTACCACGGAAAAATGGGCAACGCCGAGCGCCGCGCCAATCAGGAAAAATGGATGGCCGATGAAGTGCGCGTCCTGGTCGGCACCATCGCCTTTGGATTAGGCATCAACAAGCCCAGCGTTCGGGCCGTGATTCATCTCGGTCTTCCCAAGGGTGTCGAACAGTATTACCAGGAAGCGGGCCGTGCTGGTCGCGATGGCTTGCCCGCAGATTGCGTCCTGCTTTGGCAGAAGCGCGACTTCATGCTGCAAAAATATTTCATCGATCAGATCGGCGACCATCAGGAGATGCTGCGTGCTCGCCAACGCTTCAGCGACATCCAAAGCTTCGTAGACACTCCACAATGCCGCCAGCTTCAGGTGTGCCGGTACTTCGGTGAAACTCCCAAGTGGAAAGGCTGTGGCGAATGTGATGTCTGCCGCGGCATGCCCGACTGGCTCGACATCCAGATCAAGGTTGCACGCACGCGCCACGGCTCGCGACGTCGCCGCCGCGGTGCACCTTTCTACAAGGCCTCTCCCGACTCTGCCGAAACCTTCACCTACGACCGCGACGCCGCCTATATGAGTTCCTCGACTTCGCTAGACAGCCGCCAACAAGCGTCGCTTCCGGGCGAACCGAAATCTGAATACGACCAGCTTTACGAGTACATGCGGCAGTGGCGGCGCGACGCCGCCAAGCGCCTGGACGTCGCCGCCTTTACCGTTTTGTTTGATTCATCGCTGGAAGCCTTGTGCCGCGCTCGGCCGACCACTCTCGACGAGCTGCGCCGCGTTTCCGGCTTCGGCGAAAAGAAGCTCGCCGCTTTTGGGATCGACGTCCTGGCGGCCCTCGGTCGTTTCGCTGCCGGCACCCGTCCTACCATCGACTGGCGCGCCAAACCACCCGCTTCCGCTCCAGCACGGGAAACCATCGAACTTCTGGCCCAGGGCCACACCTTCGAGGACATCGCTCGCGTTCGTGGCCGCAATGTCTCCACAGTAGTTTCCCTGATCGCTGAACTTATCGAGGCCGGCGAAGCCCAATTCCAGCCAAACTGGATGCCGCCTCAAACCTACACGCAAATCGCCGAAGCCTGTCGCACCCTAGGCACCAACCGCCTGAAAGCTCTCAAAGATGCTCTGCCCGAAGAAATTACCTTCGAAGAAATCAAGCTGGTCGTCGCCAGCCTCCGCCAACCGCCACCACCGGCTGCACTCGCCGAATAAAATAAAACGGCGCGAAGCCGGTGGTCTTGCCGGTACCACTCGTCCACGCGCCGTTCGTTTGTTCCCGCCTGACTACTGCGCTGGCGCCGCCGCTTCCTTCTTCTTCGCTGGTGCCTTCGGGGCCATCGGCTTTGGACTCCAGAAGTCCGGGTCAGCCTTCAGGAACTCTTCCGACGGGTGACTCAACCGCGGGTTGTAGACAAACAGCTGCTGTTCGGACGATTCCACTGACGCCGCTTCCAACTCTCCCAACTTCGTCAAACCGTCGGGGCCAAGCGTTTCCGCAAACTTCTTGTCATCCAGCATCGAGGCATCGATATCGGATGCGTGGTCGATCGCGGTAAGGAAAATAAAGGTGCCGCTGGGCGCGCCGAACATACTCTCGAAGCAGGCCCAATGTGCTTCGGGGATCGCTTTGCCGTAGGTGGCCAACACCAATTTCAACAGTTCATCCCACTCTTTGTAATGCCCCGGCTTGACGTGAAATACCAGGACCTCCAAAGCACGGCGGTGCGGATTATTTGCCTTCGGATTAAAGTTGTAATCGTTCCGCAGCGTGTACACCGCTTGGTCCGTCGATTCCAGGAGTTCTCCGTCAGCCACGTTCAGCCGATCCAAAGCGGCCGAGAGCGTCTCATTCTTGTTGACCGAGGCGACCTCTTTTTCCCACGCGTCAAAAGATTCGTAGAAAGACATGAACAGGACCCGCGCCTTGCCGGAAAGCGCGTTCATTCCTAGGTACACCACCGGGACCTTCGCCTTGGTAAATTCTTGCGCAAAAGCGCTTTCCGTCTTGTCGTGTATCGCGCCGCCTTTTCCCGGCTTCGTGAACTCTCTCTGGATCACCAGGATTTTAGGCGGTGCCTGCGCTAAGGCAGAACCACAAACTAGCAACATCAGACACACTCCGAACAAAGAACGGCTGGGTTGTTTCATCGCTGCAAACCTCCATTTGCGAATTTTGGGGGTGCCTAACCTTTAGGCGAACTTTTCGGGACCACCCGGACTACAGCCCCGAGAGACTACTCATTTCCTTCAACAACGTCAAGAAAATCGAGTTTGCCGGCTCAATGGGACGCCAATTGGTGGGATTTGCTCAGGCGTGCGCGGCCGAAGATTTCTGCTTTTGCAGCGAAGATCTAAGTAACACTTCTAGGTCATCCGGGTGAATCGCACGAAGCTCGGCCTCTTCGCGCTCGATGTGCCCTTGGTGAATCAACTCGGCCAGTGACTCTTCCAGCGTGAACGAGCCCTTTTTCTTGGTGATGGTGATTTCCTGTCGCAGATGCTGCAACGCGTTGCGCCGGATGCAATTGCGCGCGCCGTAACCGACCATCAGCAGCTCCGCCGCCGGAATCTGCCCGCCGCTTCGCCGCGGCAGCAAAATCTGCGTGTGCACCGCGGAAAGCGCCATTGCCAGTTCCTGGCGGATCGAATTTTGCCGTTCCGGCGGGAACGAATCGGAGATTCGCCCAATCGTCGAGGCCACATCGGCGGTGTGCATAGTGGACAGCACCAGGTGCCCAGTCTCTGCCGCCGCCACCGCGATGCGCATGGTCTCGGTATCGCGCATTTCGCCTACCACGATGATATCCGGGGCCTGCCGTAACGCCGCTCGCAGCGCCGTCGGAAAATCCGGTGCGTCCGTGCCCACTTCCACCTGCTCAATCACGCTGCGTGCGTGATGATGCTCGTATTCGATTGGATCCTCGATAATCACGATATGCCGCGCTTCGCGCCGGTTGATGTCGTCGATCAACGCTGCCAATGTCGTCGACTTCCCGGAACCGGCCGGACCGCCAATCAGCACCAGGCCCCGCGGTAACCTGCCCAACGCCTCAATGCCCGGCGGCAGATTCAATTCACGCAATGTTGGCACCCGCGTCGGCAAGACCCGAATCGTTGCCGCCGCTCGTCCTTGCTCGCGATGCAGGTTGACTCGAAATCTTCCCACTCCAGAAATCTGGTACGACGAATCGCAGATCATGTGTTCGCGGTACGTCCGCAATGCGTGCGCGGTGAGCGCCGGAATCACCACGCCCTCAATCTCCGGCCCATCCAGGTTCGCGGTCTCGATGCGCCGCACTTCGCCGTCCACCCTCATGCACGGGGGGGTTCCCTGCACTAACAGCAAGTCGCTTGCGGAATAATGAACCAGCGTGGTCAGCCAGCGATCCAACCGCTCGGTGTCTACCAGTTCGGCTTCGGGGAGGATTAGGTGTTTGTTGAGTTCGTGGGCAAGGCGATTCAGCTTGGCCGATTCATCCATGGAGACCACCGGGCCGGCGTTCGTCCCGGCGTAAGAATCGATATTGAACCATGTGCAACGGTTTCGTCTACACCGTTTGCAGCAAAATTTCCTGCGGCCGCAAGAAAACCATCATCCGTAGAGCAATCCGTACCGTAAACGGCGTCCCATTCGCTTCACGAAGCCTTCGCTCCTGGCCCGGGAAACATCTCTTTGAACTCCGGGGTATCGTGAATCGACGACAGGTCCGGATCTTGTCTCGGCCAATCCGCGTTCGCATATCCCGCTTTGCAAGCTCGCCGCAGCATCACAATAGCTTCTTCTTTCCTCCCCAGTGCTCCATACGTGCAGGCCGCGTTATACAGCACGTTGGAGTCCGACGGCCGCAACGCCACCGCCATGTCCATGTGCCGGACCGCATCGTCGGTGCGCCCCATATTGGCGTAGTCCGCCGCCAGCAAAATTCGCGCCCGCACATCTTCCGGCACCGTTTCCAGTTGCCGCTCCAGGATCGCCACTTCCATGTCTCGGTATTTCTTCAACTTTTCGAACAGCCCCGACCGCTCCATCGCGTTTATGAATGGTTGGAATACGTTGTAATCGTCGCCATTGGCTTCCACCGCTCGCTCCGCCAAATCCGCAGCTTCCCGGAACCTGCCCGAAGCGAAGTACGAGCGTCCCAGTACGCTGTAGGCGCCTTCGCAATCCGGCTTTCGCTCAATGGCTTGGAAGGCCGAGCGCACCGCCTCATCGTACCGCTGCTGCGCATAGAGGGTCCGCGCGCGCGCCACCAGCCCGTCCGGCAAACCCGGCTCCAGCTCCAGCGCCTGCTTGCATGCTGCCTCCGCCCGCTCGATCCACAATTGCTCGCGTCCGTGGTATTCGAACTTTAGCCCGCTGGCGTTTGCTATCCCCGCATACGCCGACGCGAACATCGGATCCAGCTTGATGGCCTGTTCGAACATCTGGATCGCGAAATCCAGACTTTCCCGCCGCGTATAGCTCCGTCCCCGCAGGAAATAATCGTAAGCCAGCGAATTTTCCGTCGGCTTCCGCGCAATCTTCTTCTCTTCCTGTGGTGTCAGGTTGATCCGGAAGGCCTGCGCAATACTCCGCGCGATCTCGTCCTGCACCTCGAACACATCGGCCATCTCCCGGTCATATCGTTGCGCCCACAAGGTATGGCCGCTGCGGGTCTCCACTAACTGGGCCGTCACCCGCAACCGGTTACCCGCCCGCCGCAAACTTCCCCCCAACACATACGACGCCTTCAACTCCTGCCCCACCTGCGGGGCCGTCACCGGTTTGTCCCGGTACGTCAGCATCGCCGGCCGCGGAAACACTTTCAGCCCCCGTATATTCGCCAACTCCGTGATGATGTCTTCGGTCATACCGTCGCGGAAATATTCGTCTTCCCGCGCATTGCTCAAATTTTCGAAGTACAGCACCGCCACCGAGGTCTCTTCCCGCCCTTGCGCAACCTTTGTCGCTCCCGAGCCGCCGGCCCCGGTGGCAACCCGCCCGCTCGAATCGCGATCCCGCTTCAAGCGTTTCAGATCCGAGCGCATCTCCGCCGCGGACTGGTACCGGAGATCGCGATCCTTCTCCAGCGCCTTGCTGATGATGCTCTCCAGCCCCAACGGCACATCCGCATTCAAACTATTGGCCGCCGGCGGCGTGCCGCGCAAAATGCCGTCAAAAATAATCGCCGACGTGGTCCCCTGGAACGCCTTCTTCCCGGTCGCCATCTCGTACAGTACCAACCCGAACGAAAACAAGTCCGAGCGCGGGTCCAGCTCTTCCCCGCGCGCCTGCTCCGGCGACATATACGCAATCGTCCCCATGGCCGTGCCTGGACTGGTCAGATTGGTATCCGCCCCGATCGTTTCGCCCGCTCCGGTCTCCAGCAAAGCGTCGACATCGCTTCGCCGGGCGCTGGCCAGCTTCGCCAAGCCAAAATCCAGAACCTTGGCCTGCCCCGATTTCGTTATGAAAATATTTGCCGGTTTGATGTCCCGGTGCGTGATCCCGCGCGCGTGCGCCGCTTCCAACGCATCCGTAATCTGTATGCCCACCTCCAGGATTCGGTCCACCGCCAGCGCGTGATTCTCGATGACGTGCCTCAGCGTGGTTCCTTCCATCATCTCCATCACGATGAACGGTTGGCCGTTGGAATCGGCCACCTCGTGAATAGTGCAAATGTTGGGATGGTTCAGCGCTGCCGCAGCCTTAGCCTCGCGAAGGAACCGCTCCAGCGCTTGCTTATCTTGGGTGGCCTCCGCCGGCAAAAACTTCAGCGCCACGGTGCGGTCCAGCACCGTATCCATCGCCGAATACACCACGCCCATACCGCCGACTCCCAGCTTTTCTACCACGCGATAATGAGAAACAACTTGCCCGATCATGAAGGGATGAACCGATCGCAAATCATTGAATCAATGGGCCTGTGGACAACCGGGAACCGATGTACCGACGGCAGATTACCCATGAATAGCCTGTGGCAGTCAGGAATAGATGAACCGATAGCGAGCGAAATCATATTCCCCGCCTCCATCCAAGTCAACGCGGCCCCTTCCTTTGGAGGCTCATCAAGCACGTGGCATAGATCGCGCCGCCGGATCTTGGCCCTCAAGGTGGAGAGCAATTCGGCCTCACGCATCACCGTATCGCACTCGCCCACCAGACGAGAAGCCTTGAGGGGCGCCATCGTTGGCGCTAGCCTTTCGACAAAGAAAGCCATAAAGACGCAAAGCTGGACGGAAAAAGGCCATGGGCGAATGAAAAAGAAATTCAGAAGAGTGACGAACTGTCTGCAGACGACCTGAACCAAGTGCCGGGTGGCCAGGAGCTATCCGAACGGCAGCTGGAAAATGTGGCGGGCGGTGCGGTTGAAATATTTCTGAAAATAGACGGCATCGATGGCGAAGGAGATGGACCTCTTGACTCACCAAAATCACCGCCTCCCCCTCCCAAGAAATGACACTACGAGATCTGCCCCCTGCAACCCTACGCCCTCCGCAGCGTCATCAATGTAATCTCCGGCGGCACACCCAGTCGCACCGGCGCCCCCACGGTCCCGATGCCCCGGTTCACGTAGAGCTGCGAATCCGGCCTCGCGGCGCTGGGTGACAATGTCGACTTATCCGCGGTCGACGCCACAAACAATGGCCGACGGTACCGTCCGGCAGTGTAATCGGAAATAAAGCGGGCCGGCGTCAGCCGGTGATCTAGTATCTCCACCTGGATCTGCCCTCCGTGAGTATGCCCAGCAAGCGAAAGCTCGATGCCCATCTCCGCCGCCCGATTAAAGCTATTCGGATTTTGGGACATCAGAATATTCGGCATATCCCGCCGAATCAGTCCGCTGATACTCGAAAGCATCGGCGTCCGCTGCCCGCTCGGTGTCCGTTCCCGTTGATAATCGACCCCGATGAGATTGAACGGCGCT
>Ga0302177_10000076_pt1 | contig 85688 bp, 70 predicted proteins | sample I_Palsa_E1_2_FD_198780 | JGI IMG/M metagenome (GOLD analysis project Ga0302177, IMG submission 198780) | Peat permafrost microbial communities from Stordalen Mire near Abisko, Sweden - I_Palsa_E1_2 | ecosystem: Environmental > Terrestrial > Soil > Palsa > Peat permafrost | place: Sweden... | reverse complement strand
GCTGTAGAAGGTCCCAAGGGTTAGGCTGTTCGCCTATTAAAGCGGTACGTGAGCTGGGTTCAGAACGTCGCGAGACAGTTCGGTCCCTATCTGGTGTGGGCGCAGGAGAATTGAAGGGAGTTGTCCCTAGTACGAGAGGACCGGGATGAACAGACCTCTTGTGTACGAGCTGTCCCGCCAGGGGCACTGCTCGGTAGCGAAGTCTGGAAGAGATAAATGCTGAATGCATCTAAGCATGAAGCTCGCCCTAAGATAAGTTCTCCCAAGGTTTATGACCTAAGAAGGGCAGTCGAAGACTACGACTTTGATAGGCTGGAGGTGGAAGCGCAGTAATGCGTGAAGCTGACCAGTACTAATCGCCCGTTCGGCTTAATCATAAAACTTTCCCAAACCGTCTTTGGGGAAGAGCAAAGTAATACTGCCAATGTTTGTCACAGTGCGTTCAACCTGGAGACAAGCTTGTAATGCCAGCCAATCTCTGTTGTCGCGCTCGCGCGTAAGCTTGCTGAGCCTTTACCGCTCACACCAAGCGAATCGCGCGAGCTTCAAGTTTCCGGTGATCAAACCGCGAGGGTCACACCCGTTCCCATCCCGAACACGGAAGTTAAGCCTCGCAGGGCCGATGATACTGCATGGGTAACTGTGTGGGAACGTAGGTCGTCGCCGGGATTAAATTAGAAAAGGCCGCTTTGAGAAATCAGAGCGGCCTTTTTGTTTTTGAGCTCGTTCTGTCGTCGCCAGATGTGGGCGTCGGCGCCAGGAGCTGGCAGGCCGGTAATCTGGAACGCGAGTTCAGCGATTGCATCAGGACGTAAGCAGCGCCAAATCCGCCGGCCTGATCGCCTGATCTACTTGGGTGATGAACTTGCGGCGGGTGGTCATGCAGGACCTCCAGAAAGGGTAGGAAGTCAAAGCGGCGGGTTGGCGAGGGATGCTTCCCGCGGACGCACGAAGTGGAGGTCCCGCTTCGCGCGTCCGTGGAAGGCTAAGGTTAGAAAATGATTTTCAAAGCGAGCTGCACGTTGAATGCTTCTCCAGGACCGATACCCGGAGCGCCGTTGTAGTCGCCGATCGTGTCGGCCGTGATGCCCAGTCCGCTGCCATTGGTGCCGCTGGGCGGGGCCAGATTGATGCGGTTGAAAAGGTTGAACATTTCCACCCGGAACTGTGTGCCGATGCGTTCGGTGATCTTGGTATTCTTCACGACGGAGAAGTCCGTGGAAGCATAGCCTGGTCCGTAGTAAGCGTTGCGCCCACTGTTCCCTTGGGTTCCCGGAGCAGGGTCAGCGAAAGCCGCAGGATTGATCCAGGTTACGCCGCTCTTGTTGAATGCGTGGGATACGCCGGAAAAGGGATCGCCGATCTGGTTGGCGCGCTGTTCACCTTCACCGGTACCGGTGTTATCACTCGACGAAAACACCGTGAAGGGCTGCCCGGTATGTAAAGAGACCAAACTGCTGAGCTCCCATCCGTCCAGCAAGGCCCTGAAGTGGGAAGCTCGCGGCAGTTCGTAGTTCAGCACCGCGGTGAAAGTGTGCCGGGTATCGAAGTCCATGTTGCCGTAGTCACCCTTCAGATTGAAGCTATCCTGAGGCAGGGTTCCGCGGTAGGCGGTCATGTCGTCTAAACCGTGAGCGAGAGTGTAGGTGAACTGGCTGGTGAAGCGGTGCCATTCACGGATTTTAAGGACAGTCTGAAGCGAGTTGTAGTTGGAGTTCCCGTTCGTTTCAATCTGGTTGATAATGCCGAAATCCGGGAATTGCGCGAAGTATGGTTTAGTTGCTGCGATGGCGGCCTGCGCCGCGGCGACCTGAGCAGGAGTACTCGTCGGACTAAACTCAATCGCCGCTTGCGCCGGAACGAAGGCCGGCTGATTGATATCCGCAGTGGTCATCAAACGATGTGCTGCGCTACCCACATAACCTATCTGGAAAAGCAGCGACCTGCTCAGGCTTTTTTCAATTTGCAGGTTGTAGTTGTAGTTGTACGGGGTGCGGAAGTCTTGGCTGACGGAGAAGATGTTGAAAACCTGTCCGCAACCATTGCCGGTTAGGCAGGGTGTCGTGGAAGGGTTGAACAGCGGCACGCCAGCAGCGATGGTGAATGCGTCATTGGGAATGGTTTGGACCGGCGAAGGACCTCCGGGATTCCCTTCAAGACCGTTGGGAGCGCCGTTGTTCGGGCGGTTATCCAGAAACGGATTCAAGTTCGGAGTATCGAAGTACACGCCGAAGCCGCCGCGAACGACCAGGTCGCCCTTGTCGCCGACCTTGTACGCAAAGCCTAGGCGTGGCGAGAAGTTGCGAAAGTCCTTGGGATAGACACTGGCAATGCCGGCGCCCTGAAATACGAGGCCACCTTTGCTGGGGTCAAAAACCGACAAGTCTTTCTGGTCGTCTCCCAAGGGACCCTCATAATCCCAACGCAGACCGTAATTTAAACTTAATTTCTGGTTTATCTGCCAAGAGTCCTGAGCATACAGCGCGAAGGTCTTGACGTACACCAAGCGAGTTGGATCTCCGACGGCGATGCTGGACCGGCTCACATCACCGGCGAGGAAATCCGCGAGAGCCAACACGTTGCTGGAAACGCCAGGATCGCCGGCCCAAGGACCTTGCGAACCGTCAAAGAGCAAATTGCCGAGAGCATGGCGATGGTAGAACTCCTCTAGTTGAGCCCGACGGTATTCCCCGCCAAAACGGAACTGATGCTTGCCGGTGGTGTACGAAACTACGTCAGTTAGATGACCGGTGATGTCTTCGCGGCCCTCCGGCGGGGTCAGGCCAATTTCATCAAACCCGGTGATCTGGATGTTTGGCGCGCCAGCCAGATTGAAACCGTTGTAAAGGTTCAGGCCATAACTCGGTAGATCGAAATTGGTGTTGAAGTCGCTAAAAATCTGGCGAAAGTAATTCACTCCGGCCAATACCTGGTTCGATAATTTGGGAGTCCACGTGGAATTCCAGGAAGCGGCATAGTTCGACACGTGGATCGGTGCGACTTCGTAGTAATACTTCAGCTCTGAAGCCGCTTCAGAGAGCGCAGTTCCGCCGACCGGCGCGACCTGGTTTCCCTGACCGGCAAAATAATGGAAGGAGACGGTGTTCTTGTCGTTAATCTTGTAGTCAATTTTGCCCAGGCCGTTGTAGCTGTAGCCGTACTCAGGGTCGGGGCTGGAGTAATTGTCAGGCGCTGCCGGGCCCGTCAAAGCATAGCTTGGCCAGAGATTGGCGAGTAGCGCAGCTGTAACGGGATTTGGAGCCACGCCAAATTTCGACAATTCCGCCAACGCCTCTGTTTGGTATGCCGCTGAGGGCTCGGTGCCTAGTCCGGGTAGTCCGATGGTGAAGCGCTGTTTCTCGAAGGTGAGGAAAAAGAACAGGCGGTCCTTGAGGATCGGGCCGCCAACCGAAAAGCCATACTGCTGGTTGCGGTTCTCGCCTTTGTCGGTGACGAAGGGACTTGCCGCAGCGAAGGCTTCGTTTCGGATATAAAAGTAAACCGAACCGTGGAAATCATTTCCGCCGGACTTCAACGCCAAGTCCACGGTACCGCCGGGGTTGCGGCCCGATTCCGGCGCCGCCTGAGTTTGCACCGAGAACTGGTCGATGGAATCGATGGGCAGTACGATGCCGGCGATATCCGAAACTCCGCCCTGATTGACGGCTGGAATGTTGTGCCACAAATCGTTGTTATCCACGCCGTCGATTTGCCAATTGATCTGGTTAGCGCGTGTGCCATTCAGCGAACCAAAGCCACCGGCCGAGTAACCTGCGAAACCCGGTGTGACCGCAATGAGTTGCGTGAAGTCGCGGCCATTCAAGGGCAAGGTTTGTAAATCGCTACCGGTCACCAGGGTGGTTTGAGTCGACGATGTAGTATCCAGAGACAAGGCCGCCGCAGAAACTTCCACCGTGGTGGCTTGCTGGGAAATGGTTAACTTCGCCGGAAGGGTGTAGATAGCGCCCTGGGTCACCAGAATGTTCTCCACGGTAAGGACGGGAAAGCCCTGCGCGGTCACAACCACCGAGTACGTGCCGACAGGGAGATCCTGAAAAGCAAATTGGCCGTCGCTGGTGGAGATGGTGGAATGATCAATTCCTGTGGCTTTGTCGGTGGCAACAACCTGGGCGCCCGGAACCACCGCGCCGGAAGGATCGGTGACCGTCCCGTTGATGGCACCGCGAAACGTCTGGGAAAATGCAGGAAACTGTAAAGATAACAATAGTGCTACTACGAAGAGAACACGTCGCATAATCACCTCAGTAAATTTGGACACACTTCCACCTCAGGCGCCTTTCGGCGTTTTTTACCGACTAAAAGGCCTCGACTAGCTGCCTTGGCAGGGTTTTACAGCGAAAAAGGTTGGAGTCGTGCTTAGAAACTACAGCGCAGCGAATCCTCTTTTCGAGGCACCAGATACAATGAAGAAAACGAAGCCAAATTGGCTCCCCCGTGTGTGTGGCATGCTCGCTCGATTGCGTAGGCGAGTCAACGGCAATTAACAAATCAGCAACATTCGAAAATATCATTAAGTTGGCGAAGCCGCTCCGGTCAGTCGAAGCCGCGGCCTTGGATCATTCCGACGGATCTGCGGAATTGAAAGCGGAACCCGAGAACACTCGAACCAGACGCCGGCGAGCGAAGGCTACTCGCTGAGGAACTAAGGGCGCCGGAAGGATGTTTTAGCAGTAGGGTCGAAGCGGAGCGGCCGCAAACATTTGAGAAAGTACTATTGACCGAGGTGAAATCCGGGCGTTATTGTTTGTTTTCCTCTACCGGCCCTGACTTTCTGCGTGAGGTTACATATGGCCAATCGTCCCTTAGCCAGTAACAGCCCCTCCGCCTTGCAGGAGCGTTGGGCAAAGTTCCGCAACCATAAGCGTGTTTTTTCCAAAGTAAAGCTTCGTGTTGAATGGGAAGAGGGTTCAGCGCCGCAAACCGCCAATGCGGTTACGGTGGACGTCAGCCAGTCCGGGTGTCTGGCGGTAGTGGGCGCTCACCTGCCGCTTCGCCGCCGGGTATGTCTGGTGCATCCCGAGACGGGTCGCAAGGCGGAAGCCGAGGTGGTCTGGCGCGATCACGAGGCTTGGGATACCGGGTTAGAGCTGGTCCAGCCGGACCCGTCATTCTGGGGTCTAAAATCCTAGGATTCGAGATTTCTAGCGGTCTTCGGGCGGTGAACTCCCGACACCTAGCCGCGAGCGGCGCCAGTTACGGGTTTGAGACCTGGAAGGATAGGCTGTTCTGCCGCAGTTCTTCCCAGCGCTTCCTCCACGCTTCATGTTTCGGGCTTTCGGCGTAGTCTGCAGCCGCTTCCGGGCTGGTAAACTCGATGGCGTAGACGCCGTCGAAGTCGCGAATCTGGTTACGTTCGGTCTTCAGCCAGATATTCTTAATTCCAGGGATTTTTCCGGCCATCAGCTTGATTCCGTTCAATGCCTGATCTTTGTCGTCCTGTGACGCGGTTTCCTTCCATTTGTAAACAACCACATGCACGATTGTTTTGGGCTGCCCGAACCGGTTTTGGGCGGCCAAGCGCAGGCCATGCCAGTTGCCGACCATGACGCCGGAAGCAAACAATGCGGCGCCCACAGCGATTCTGGCAAAGCGACGACTAGCGAGATTCATCGGATCCTCCGGTTTCTGCTGACAGTGTAGGCACGCGGGGCACGGATGCGCAAACGGCTTCGCCGGAAAGCGCACGCAAAGGGTTTGACGCCTCTGGCGGCACAACGTTACGCTCGCTCCCGCCTCTCTCGAGTCTGGAATGACCCTTTCGAACAACGACCCGGTGCCTGCCGTTCAGGATCAGCGGGAACCAAAACTCCCAACGATCTGGATTGGCTATCTTCTGGGGGTGGCCACGATTGTTGCCGAGCTGGTAGCGGTGGCGCTCCATCCGGAGCTGGCCAAAGAGGGCGGCATTGCCCCCCTGTACCTTTTCCTGGTGAGTTTTGTCGGCGGCGTGTATTGGTTGGTATGTATCTATGGCATTCATGTGGCCTTGAAGTTCGCTCCGGGTTGGCAGCATCCGATCTCGCCGGCAAGAGCGGTCGGATTTCACTTTATCCCCTTCTATAATTTGTATTGGATTTTTAGGTGGCCAAGGGAAATCGCTGTTTTTGTGAACCGGAGGCTGCCAGCTAAAGTGATGAAACCTGTAGCCGTAGGTTTGGCGATTTTGGCGGCACTCATTCTGCGGATTCTCGATCCGGGTTTTGGGCTGATTTTGCTTTTTTTGCCCTTATCCTACGTCTCAGAACGTGTGCGCCGGGCTTGGGTAGTACTCCCAAGTTAAGCGGCCCAGGGTGGGTTACGAACCGTACCGGGTTAAGGGGCTGATGATGGGTCGAGAGAAGCAGCGTGGAATCTGGTTGTTGACGGTGGCCGCACTTCTGCCTTTCGCGGCGCATGGTCAGGAGCAATCCCATCCCCATGCGCTGGCGCGCGAAATCTTTCAGCAGCTCATTCAAATCAATACCACCGACTCGGTAGGCAACGTAACCACCGCGGCGGAAGCGATGGCGGTCCGTTTTCTTGACGCGGGATTTCCGGCCCAGGACGTCATCGTTGCGGGTCCCAACGATCTCAAGAAAAATCTGGTGGTGCGCCTGCACGGAACTGGCCAGCGCAAACCGATCTTGTTCAATGGACATCTGGACGTTGTCGAGGCGCGGAGAGAGGATTGGACCACCGACCCCTTCCAGTTCGTGGAGCAGGACGGTTTTTTTTACGGTCGTGGCACCGAGGACATGAAGAGTGGTGATGCAATTCTGGTCACCAACTTCATCGGTTTGAAAAAGGAAGGATTTGTTCCGGATCGCGACCTGATTCTGGCATTGACCGCCGACGAGGAAGGCGGAAATTTTAACGGCGTCGATTGGCTGGTGAAGGAGCATCGCGACTGGATCGAAGCCGAATATTGCATCAATCTGGACGGTGGAGAATTCGAGCGGCACAAGAATACGCGCGTTCTTGCCGCCATGCAGGCCAGCGAAAAGGTATATGCGGATTTCCGGCTAGAATCGTTGAATCCTGGCGGCCACAGTTCGGTTCCCACACCCGATAATGCCATCTATCGTTTAGCGGCAGCTCTCTCCCGGGTGCAGAACTACTCGTTTCCAGTGGACATCAATGAAGTTACACGAAATTATTTTGCCCGCACCGCCAGTCTGACGACCGGTGAGCTCGCGGTGGACCTGCGTGGGGCCGCTAAAGAGCCGCCGAATCCCGCGGCGGTGGGGCGGCTCTCCGCGCTCCCCTATTACAACGCGCTATTGCGTACCACTTGCGTGGCCACCTTGCTGTCTGGCGGCCACGCGGCAAACGCATTGCCGCAGATGGCCCGCGCCAACGTCAACTGCCGGATTTTTCCGGGCGAAGACCCCGAGGCGATTCGGCAAACTCTGGAACATGTGGTCGCCGACCCCGGGGTTACCGTCAGTGCGGTTCCGATCCGCGCGGCCGACGGCACCTTGGTTCGTTTGACTACCGTGCCGCCCTCGCCGCTGCTGCCAGAACTTACCGAAGCGATGGAAAAGACGGTGGAATCGATGTGGGGCAAAATTCCCGTCGTTGCCACCATGTCCACCGGAGCCACGGACGGAAGAATTACCCGGAGCGCCGGGATCGCTACCTACGGAATCTCATGCATGTTTTATGAGATGGACGACAGTCGTGCTCACGGCAAGGACGAACGGATATCCGTTCAGGATTTCTACGAAGGGGTCGATTTCAACTACCGGCTGATCAAAAACCTCGCTTCCCCTCGCTAAACTGTCGACGATCGGGGCGGCAAACAGCTTCCCCCGGGAAGCTGCTCCCGGGCTGAGGCAAGATGTCTGCGGGCGAATTACGGCTTGGTTGGTGCGTCGGGGTCGCTAACGTTTGCTGCGTCCGGAGCGATTGGTGTCGAATCCGGCGACTTGGAATCGGTTGCGCTGGAGTTCGTGGCCTTCGCGGACTCAGCGTTAAATCGCGTCAAATAGGGCATGAACGGAGTCACTTCGAAGGGCATCTTCTCCCGCTCGGCAACCAGCCCGACAGGCTTGCTCTTCAGCAATGCCAGCCGGTCGTTCCAAGGATCAAGCTTCACACGTCCGCCGATCGGCAGCGCTACGGTTAGCTGAGGATTCTGTTTGAGATCCGGAGGAGTGGCGCCTTTGACCTCGTCCGCACCAGGAACGCGATTGCCCAGATGCGGGCTGATCAGGTTCGGAATTTCCTTTTGGCGTGCAGCCAGTGCGGCCATGAACAGATTCGCGTTTCCAAGCTGATTTTTGTAGGGGGAGTTGGCCAGAAGCTGTGCCGCTTTCTCGTCCGCGGCTTTCTCTTCCTCGGGGGTGCGAGCAAAGCCGAAGTGACGGAAGGTATCTTTGTCGTCGATTAAGAGCTGATCGAAGAAGGCATAGTTGGAATCCAGGCGGTGACCAAGCACCACGTGGCCCAATTCGTGAGCGATCACCGTAGCCAGGCTGGCTTCGTCAGGCAGCACATCCACCAAGCCGCGGCTCAACACGATGGTATGTCCCAGTGTGAAGGATTCCAGTGTGGTGGTGGTCATGATCCGGCAGCGCACTTCCGGATCGATATCCAAATTGTTGGTGACTTCCAGGTTGTTGACCACCGTCTCCAAAACCTTGTCAACCTCGCCCTTCGGTGACATCAGGCCGATTCGCTGCAAGCGCTCGGCGACGTTGTCTTCCGCGGAGCGATCCCAGGAGCGTTGCGCCTGGATAGGAGTCAAATCGTTGGCGGCCTTGCTGTCGTCCTGCACCGGTGTTTCGACCAAGATCTTGCTCAATTCCTGCTCTTCGGCGGCGTGCCCGACGTTGTAGCCCCACAAACGGGTCTGGGCCTTGAAGTCGAGTTTCTTGGTCAGGGCGTAATGAAATTCCTTCTCTTCGCTGTAGACATACGTAGGGACCCATAGGTCCGGTTGCACATTGCTGCGCCAGCTATCGAAGTGAAAATACCAACTGGAATGGCCGTTGCCGCCATATGCGCCGTTGAACCGCACAATGTGATATCCCTGATCTTCGACCCAGATGCGGCCCAGGAAGCGTCCCTTGCCGGATTTCGGCAGAGGCGTTACGTCGAACACCAGGCAGCGGACTTCGCCCAGAAATTCGCGATGGACGTAATCGAACTTGTAGTGCTGCTTGTCGAACCCGTTGGTGTCGATAAAGATCATCTGCAGGAAGCCGTCGGGCAAATACTGCATCGCGAAGGAAAAGAAGTTGCCGATACCCAAAACTGCTTTCTTGCTCTTGTTGTCGGTCTGCGTCAAGGAAACCAAATTCACGCCCTTGGAGAATTCGGCGCGCCCCAGAAAATATTTGTCCCCGGCGGGTACGAAGCCGAGATCTTTGTCGGGTCGCAGATTCTGAATGTAAGTTTCGACCAGAGGAGAATACTTGCGAATTTCCTGGTTCATCTCGTTTTCGCGGGCGATGACCCGATCGAGAACCGCATCCATCGTTTGAGGCTGATCGACGGGTCTTGCCGCCGGCGATGCGGCAATTGCTCCAAACCCGCTCAACGCCAATATCAACGTGGCTTTCACTATCGTACGCATCGGCTTGCTCTCCTCAGTAGGCCAGGCGGAATTCGATCCGCACGCGGGCCGGAAAATCGATTGGCTGGCCTTCTTGCTTGGCCGGTTTGAACTTGATCTGCTTGGCGGCGCGGACCGCGGATTCGTCAAGTCCATGGCCCAGACCACTGACCACCCGGATCACTTGGACCGATCCGTTGGCCAGGAACACCAGGTCGATGACCACATCGCCTTCCAGTTTCAGGTCGCGGCCCTCGGCGGTGTACCCCGGCCGGGGTTTCTCAATAATGTCCACACCGGCGTTCCCGGAATCGGCGGACGCTGCCTTCTTCTTGGGCGCCTCGGTGCTGACCGTCTGATCCCCGAACCCACCGGTTTGTACGGTTGCATGCTTGGCCGTGGCTGGCGGGGGAGTGGCGGTTCCATTTCCAAAGCCAGTGCTGGTCACGGTCCCCCGAATTCCCTTGTCGCCGCCGGTGCCGTTTCCATATCCCGAGCCACCGGGGAGCGCAGGCGAACCTAGGCGATTGATGTTGGTGGTTTTGTTCGGATCACCCTTTCCAGCAAGCCCATTGGGGTCGCCGAAGCCTCCGGTTTGCACCTTGTTCACAGGCGCGACAACCGTGGCTGGCGCAGCGCTGCCGGGATTCAAATTGTTGAGTTTTACCTCTTCCTTCGGCCGCTTCGGCTGATCTTTCGGGGTGTCTAGCCTCGCCTCAAAGACCGGGGCCAATTCTGGGGCTTTGACATCCACCCGCGCCACTTTGGGTTGCAGCGCTTTCGGTTGGAGGAAGATGTGCGGTTGCTTAGGGCTCAGTTTCGGCACTTCGATTACCACTGGCTTAGGAGCGGCTGCCGCTTGCGGCGGTTTAACCGCAGGTGGCGGAGCGACCGGAACTTCCGTTACCGGCATCGCCAGGGGAACAATCTGCATGTTCAAGGCCGTTTTCAGGCGCTCAGGGAAAAAAATAGGTAGCGCTACGAAAAACACCAGGAGCAAAACCTGCACAATCGCGCTGACCCCCACGCGATTCCAGCGCGACTCGCCGTCCGGCAACAGCGCAAGGCGCGCGGGCACCTGCTTGGTGCCAATGCCACGCTTCCACGCGTCGCGATTTTCCGGAGTTCCACCATTGGCGCTAAAACCGACGCCAAGTTCTGTCTTTGTTGGTGACTCTACCAGCATGGTCGTCATCCGCGTTCCCGCCTCAAAACTCCGTCCGGTAACACGGGTCCCCAAGCAAAATTAAGAGACATCCGGTTCGCTTGCCAGACAGAACTGTCGCCGAACCAGGTTACCGACGAGGCCGGGGCGGACCTAATAGGACTTAGGTACTAGCGTCGCTAAGTCGCTAATGACTTATGGATGCGAAAGGCTCGCACCCTCGCTCTGAACCCGGCGAGGCCGAAACTGTTGCGGACCGGATCGCGCAATTTCAGGATAACCTACAACATCGTAAGGGCGGTGTCTCTTTTGCGCCGCGCCCCATTCGACGTATGTTCTACGATGCTGGCCCACTAGAATGGGGTGCCGCACCGAAAGGGCCAAGTACCAGCGATTCCCAAACCTGCTGGGGCGAGTAAGCAACTGGTTGGCCACTTACCTGTGGGCGGACAGGTAAGCCGACGATCGCACGGTGGGCGGTCCTGGAAATCAAGTTCTACGAGGTCAAGAGAGTACGAGGTCAAAGAGTATGAAATGCCAGCCACGCACTTCACTCGATCATTTCCGCAGGCAACAGTCTCCGATCGCGTTCGCGCTATTGATCCTTTTCGCCACCGTTGTCCTGGTTTCTCCCGCGCCGGGCAAGCCGCCGCAGGATCAGCAAGACGGCCATTCCGCTCCGTCCGAGCCATCCACTAGCCTTACGGATCAGACCGACCTGGCCCTGACGGTCTATAACTCCAACATCGCGCTGGTCCGCGATGCTCGCCAGCTCACCCTTCCCACCGGCGATTTCCGGCTCAAATTTATGGATATCGCCGCCACCGTCAATCCGGCCACCGTGCATTTCAGATCGCTCACCGAACCGGACAAGCTCGCGGTTATCGAACAGAATTACGAATACGATCTGCTGGAGCCTGCCAAGCTTCTGCACAAATACGTCGGCAAGGAAATCACGTTGGTGCGGTCGTATCAGGACAATGGCACCACCAAGCATGAGGAAATCAAAGCCACACTGCTGGCGGACAACAACGGTCTGGTATGGAAAATCGGCAACGATATCGTCACCGGTGGATTCGCGGAGTCGTATCGCTTTCCTGAGGTTCCGGCAAATCTTTACGACCGTCCCACCTTGCTGATGTCGCTCGACAATTCCGGCGGGCGCAAGCATAAGATCGAGGCGTCTTACCTGGCTACGAATCTTTCCTGGACCGCCGATTATGTTTTGACCGTCGGCCGGGATGACCAGGCGGCCGATCTCGATGGGTGGGTCACGCTGAGCAACAACAGCGGAACCGCATTTCACAACGCGCGTCTGCAATTGGTTGCCGGCGACTTGAATCGAGTTCAGAACCCACCCATGAACGGGCGGGCAACGGAGGCCTTTAAGGCCCAAGCTGCTGCTCCTCAATTTCAGCAGGAAAACTTCTCCGAATACCATCTTTATTCGCTAGGGCGACGCACCTCGGTGGAGGATAAGGAGAGCAAGCAGATCAGCCTGCTGCAAGGCAGCGGAATCCCGGTGTCAAAGGTGTTCGTCGTAAACGGTCAGAATTATTACTATCGCAACGCGCAAAATCCCGGAGCGCCGCTGAAAGATCCGGTCATGGTGTTTTACAAATTCAAGAACGAAGAAAAATCGAGTCTGGGGATGCCATTGCCCGCGGGAAACCTGCGGGTTTATCAGAAAGACTCCAGGGGCGGTGTGCTGTTCATTGGTGAAGACCACATCGACCACACTCCCAAAGACGAAACGGTCACCGTGCACATCGGGAGTGCTTTCGACGTCATCGAAGAACGCAAGCAAACCGACTACAAGCGCATCGACGTTCACGTTTCCGAAATGGAATTCGAAATCACGCTGCGAAACCACAAGGACGCGGCTATTACCGTGGAAGTGAACGAGCCGATCGGTGGAGATTGGGAGATGCTGTCCTCCACCTACAAGGCAACCAAGACCGCTGCATTCGCCGCACAGTTTCTTGTGCCGGTGGAAAAAAACGGAACCTCGGTTTTGAAGTATCGGGTTCGCACCCACGGGTAGACGTTGCTAGCGTGGTTCAGTTTCGGACCCTGAGGAAGTGTGGGTTGCGGCCGCAAACGCCACCTGCTATCGCCCCGAGTGTTCTTGGAGTGGAACTCGCGCTCCTGGACCGGCCCTGGCCAAACCTTATTCGCCACTCAGAATCGCGTCAGCTTCGATTTCCACCAGCATCTCGGGAGCAATCAGCTTGCTCACCTGCACCATGCTGGTTGCCGGGCGAATCGCGCTGAAGAACTCCCCGTGCGCGCGACCCGCTTTTTCCCATTCGGCAATATTCGTCACGAATATCCGGGTCCGCACCACATCCCGCAAACTCGCGCCGGCTTTCGCGAGCGCCGACTCGATATTCTTAATGGTTTGTACGGTTTGAGCGTACAGATCGCCCCCGACGATTTTGCCATCGGCTCCCGTCGCCGTGGTTCCCGAAACCGTCACGATATTGCCGACTCGCACCGCGCGCGAATACCCCACGATCGGCTCCCACGGCGTACCACTCGATATGTTCTGCCGCGACACACGTACCTCCTTCGCCGCGTGTGCCCAACATCGCCACGCGAGCGCATGTTAAACTGGGTAAATTATTGCATAGGCGAAGGAATCCCCTGCGGCCTCGCTGTGCCGGGACATTCGATGAAATGTAACAGCATTCTGGAAGCGATCGGTCGCACTCCGTTGGTCCGTCTTAATCGCATCAATCAAGGGCTGAAGCCTCAGATCTACGTGAAGGCGGATTACATCAATCCAGGCGGCTCGGTGAAAGACCGCATCGGCATCACCATGATCGACGATGCCGAGAAAAAGGGGCTGTTGAAGCCGGGCGGCACGATTATTGAAGGTACCTCTGGTAATACCGGCATGGGGCTGGCCCTGGTTGCGGCCGTGCGCGGTTACAAAATGGTTTTCACCATTACGGACAAGCAGTCGAAGGAGAAAGTGGACTTACTGAAAGCCTTGGGCGCTGAAGTGATCGTATGCCCCACGGCGGTCGAGCCAGAAGATCCGCGCAGCTATTACTCTGTGGCTAAGAAACTGGCTCGGGAGCTGCCCAATTCGTTCTATCCGAATCAGTATGATAATCCCATGAATCCGGAAACCCACTACCGTAGTACCGGCCCGGAGATCTGGGAAGATAGTGAAGGCCAGATCACCCATTTTGTGTGCGGCATGGGGACCGGCGGCACGATTTCCGGTGTGGGCAAATTCCTTAAAGAACAAAATCCCAAGATCAAGATCGTAGGTGTCGATCCCATTGGTTCGCTTTATTATGACTACGCAAAAACGGGTGAGACCGTAAAAGGACGGACTTACGTCGTCGAGGGCATCGGTGAGGACTTTTTCCCTTCCACGATGAACATGAACATTCTGGATGACGTATTGCAGGTCAACGACGAGGAATGCTTCGTGGTGGCGCGCCGGCTGGTGAAGATGGAAGGCTTATTCACCGGCGGCTCGGGTGGCGGATGTATTTCCGCGACCCTGCGCATGGCTAAGGATCTTGGTCCAGAAGGGTTCGTAGTGGCGTTTTTGCCGGATACCGGAATGCGATATCTCAGCAAGGTCTACAACGATGAGTGGATGCGTGAGCGCGGCTATGCGGACGCGGTGGTGAAAATTACTGCGGGTGAAGTCGTGAGCGCAAAGCATCGTGCCGGCAAAGTTCGTGAACTGGTGATCGCGCGCCCGCATCAAACTGTTTTCCACGCGCTGAAGACTATGCAGGAACAGGACATTTCCCAGATTCCAGTGTTCGAGGAAAATGTTCCGATCGGCACCATCTACGAGGATCAGATTTTGCATTTGGCGCTGCAAGGCAAGGATCTGCGCAAGCTGGTGGTGCGGGAAATCATGAGCAAGCCGCTGCCGCAGGTGCCGCGCAGCGCGCCGGTGGAGCGGGTGACCCACATCTTGAGCCACGAGAATCCTGCGGTGTTCGTCGAGATGAGCGATTCGCGCTTCGAAATCCTCACCAAATACGACCTGATGAGCACGGTCGCCAGCCTCATGGAACAGAAACGCTGAGCGCCCCCGCCGCTCGTATCTCAGCAGACAGGATGCGTCACCCTTGAAGATTCTTGATTTCAACGAGCGCCTGAAAAATTCCATCCTCATCGCCGACGGCGCCATGGGGTCGTTGTTGCATGAAGCGGTCGGCGCGCAGCGTTGCTTCGACGAATTGAATACCACCGAGCCCGAAGCGGTGTTCCGGGTGCACCAGGCCTACATCAATGCCGGCGCGCACATCATTGAAACCAATACGTTCGGTGCGAACCGATTCAAACTTTCAGCTCTGGGGTTGGCGGATGATGTGCAGCGTTTGAACAGCCGGGGTGTGAAGATCGCGCGCGAGGCGCGGGAGTCGGCCTCTCGCGAAGTGCTCATCGCCGGGTCGATTGGTCCGCTGGGAATCGGCGTGCAAGCTCGGCACCCGGAACCTGAAGAAATTCTTCCGGTTTTTCTGGAACAGGCCATGGCTTTGGAAGAACGCGGGGTCGACCTGTACATCCTTGAAACCTTCACCTACATAGAGGAGCTGATGCTGGCGATCGATGCCATTCGCTCTTTTTCCGGGTTGCCCATCATCGCGCAACTTACCTATTCGGAGGAGGGAACCGCTTATGGCGACCTGCGAGCCGCGGACGCCGGCGAACTGCTCAAGAGCAAAAATGTTCAGGTGATCGGGGCCAATTGCACCCTCGGGCCGCAGGCTTTGCTTCCAGTCTTGCGAGAGCTCACCAGCGTTGCGGATATCCGCGTGAGTGGCATGCCCAACGCCGGCTTCCCGAAGCGTGAAGGCGACCGCATCGTTTATCCCAAGTCGTCTCCGGAGTATTTCGCGTTGTTCGCCAGAGAAGCGGCCGCAGCTGGAGTGCGCATTCTGGGTGGATGTTGCGGCACTACCCCCGACCATATTCGCGCCATGGCCGAGGCCGTTAAGTCATTGCATCCCGCCACCGTGACTTCCATTTCACATCCCTCGGGAGTCGCGGCCAAGCCAGCCCCGCCGATCGAACGTCAGCCGGAAAGCACATTGTGGAAAAAGCTGCAGGCCGGGAAATTCTCCATTTGTGTAGAAATCGATCCGCCCAAAGGCTTATCGCTCGACAGAATTTTCGAGCAAGTGGACCGCATCATGGCTTCCGGCAAGGCCGATGCTATCGATATCAATTCCGGAGCGATGGCTCGGGTCGGAATGGATGCGCTGATTGTGGCCGGTGCGCTGGAAGCGCGAGGCGTGGAGACGGTGCCGCACCTCACCACTCGCGATTACAACATTATCGGCTTGCAAGCCATGCTGCTTGGGGCGTGGACAGTCGGCGGCGTGCGCAATGTTCTGGCCATTACCGGCGATCCTCCCTCGGTCGGCGACTACCCGGAGACCAGCGGCGTATACGAAGTGGATTCCGTCGGGCTGGTAAAGATTCTTCATCGCTTGAACCAGGGTACGGACTGGGCCGGCAAGACTCTCGGGGGCGCGACCAATTTCGCGATTGGTGTCGCGGTGAACCCGGTAGCAGACGATCTGGACGCCGAAATCCAGCGTTTCCACGCTAAAGTTGAAGCCGGCGCGCACTATGCCATGACTCAACCGCTTTTCGATCCGGAACACTGGCACACCTTTTTGAAGAAGCTCGGTGGAAAGTCGCCGATACCGGTGATGATCGGGATCTGGCCGCTAAACAGTTACAAGCAGGCATTGCGATTGAATAACGAAGTGCCCGGTATCGTCATTCCCGAAGGGCTGCTGAAATCGCTGGAGGCTGCTGGGGCGTCGGCACGTGAAAAAGGTTTCCAGTGCGCCCGCGAAATGATGAGCTGGGCGCGGACCGAGCTAGCGGGCGCGTATGTGATTCCGCCCTTTAAACGCTATGAGGAAATTCTGGAGATTCTCTAACCGCATCGGTGATGGATCGAGCGTTCGAATTGCTGGGGGCCAGCGAATGGTGCGACACCATCCCTTTTTCGCCGTTACGGTAGCCCCACAATTCGGCGCAAGCCATGAAGAAAATTCGGCAGCGATACCACCAGTTCTCTGCGTTCGTGGACTGTACGCTTCGCGACCTTTGCATAACCTCTGCTACTTGGCTGCGGCGCTGGTGTGGTCGTGAACGATGCGCCAGCCCTCTGGAAAGCGCTGCCACACCAGTGAGAACACCCCTGCGATGTCGCCTTTGGAGCGCGCGAGGTGCCAATGGCCAAGCACCAGGGCGGAATCTGGGCCTAGCCACCGGAATTCGAGCTGAGAAAAGTCCAGGGTCCCCATTTCGCTTCGGTCCGCATAAGCGTTTTTGTATCTCGCTAGAACATTGTCCCAGCCTCGTGCAATCCCGTCGCTTCCCGCGAAGGTCAGTTCCGGCGAATGCCAGTACCCTTGGAGAAAAGCCGGGATGTCCCCGCGGTTCCAGGCGGACTGTTGCGCGCTCAGGACGCCGACAATCGCGCGTTGATCGGATTCTACGGGGGTGTTTTGCTTCGAGCTAGCTGCGGGCTGCTGAGCATGACTGTAAAACGGAGCCACCAATGAGACTACGACCAACGCCGCGCGTGCGGCTTTCATGAATCGCACCGATACCTCCCCAAAACGCAGCGAAGCATAGAAGAGCCCTGCCATCGGAGGCAAGTTCGCGACTCGCTCGAGGCCGTCCATATCACCTGGGGTAAGACCGAGCGCCGTAGGTCCCACGGAGTTGGTACTCCCGATCTATTGGTGCGGACAGCCCTGCGAAGCAGAATGTGGCTGGTAGAAAGAGGCAAAGGATGTTCGCCGCCATGCTATTCGCGATCTCGATCGTGGCTTTGGCCCAGTTCGCCCTCCATTACTGGAGAGCGGTTGTAGCCGGGATCGCAGGTCAACCACTCTCCGAGCGCATTTTGACGGCAGCGGGCGTTACCGCCGAGGGTGTTACCGGCCAGGATTTCAATGTCTTTGTGGGCTTGCACGACCTTACTCCGCAACTGAACCCCGGTGGCAACAGCATCGGCTTGGTTCGAGCCTACTATCGGGTCATCCGAACAGTGAACCAACTCAGCCGCGTCCGCATGCCGTCGATCGCTGCATGGGCGGAGAGCGAACTCGCTACCTGCGCTCGCTACGCCGCGGTGCAGATCGAGCGCCGCCTACAGGCCAATCTGGAGCAAGCTGCCGCGATTCGCTCCTGCTAAGTCTTCCGCTTTTCTACCCCCGCGCAACGCCACCACACCGATACGCTGAGTTTCGCTCTCGAGGTCTTCTTTATTTATGCCGGAGGTTCCTGTTACCGTGAGGTTACCCGGGCCTACTGGCTGCCACGCCGCGGTCGCCCGGCGCGTTTACTATCTTCGAATCTTCCTGGAGAACTTATGGCGACATTCGGACTGATCGAATACAACGACGCGACCCCGGAGGTGCGCGCCGTGTATGACGACATCATGGCTACCCGAAAGACCGATTGGATCAATAATTTTTGGAAAGCCATCGCTCATGATCCTGCGACTTTGAAGCGCACCTGGGAAGCCATCAAGCAAATCATGGCGCCCGGCGCGCTGGACCCGCTCACCAAAGAACTGCTGTACGTCGCGGTCAGCGTCACCAATAATTGCCCCTACTGCATCGCGTCCCACACCGTATCCGCACGAGAAAAAGGCATGACCGACGCGATGTTTCATGAGCTGCAAGCGGTGATTGGCATGGCCAACGAGACCAATAAATTGGTCACTGGATACCAGGTCGAGGTGGACCAGCAATTTCAGGGACCCTTGCCGAAATTCGCTGCCGCAAAATAAAACCCCCGCAACTGCACTCACACCTGTACGCACGACCAGTATATTTTCAACGCGGTAGGCCCGTACTATGGCCCACGTGCACGACCAAGTCGAAACTGGATGCATTGGTCAAGCGTTCAGACACCCTCGAACCTAACATAGCGAACATTTCATTCGCGAGTGAGTGCCCATGGCCCCAATAAAAGAATTCGATACTCTTCCGGCTAGCGTTGAAAAGGATCTTCCCGGCAACGACCCGGGTCGTCCCCAACCGATCGCTTTGGAAGTTCCCGTAACCGTAAACGGCGCTCGAGCGATTGAAGGCAGCACTAAGCGCGAGCCATTTTCGGAAACTACCCAGACCGTTCTAGTGCTCGGACACGGCGCCGTCATTCGGCTGGCGTCGGCGGTCGTTTCCGGACAACTGCTTTTTCTGACCAACGAAAAGACCAAGAAAGAAGTGGTATGCCAGGTCGTGAAGTCCAAGAACTACCGGAATGTTACCGGCTACGTGGAACTCGAATTTACCGAAGCCATGCCTGGATTCTGGGGCATGCGCTTTCCCAATGACCGGGCCGCACAGCCGGTGGTCCCGTCGGCAATGCCCTCTGCGCCAGGCGCCGTCTCCGGGTCACCAGTCTCTCCAAAAGCAGCTCCGATTCCGCCCAGCCGTGCGGCCAGCGCTTCCGAACGGAAGAGTGCGCCGGCCCCCGAGAGCCACGAAGTCTTGACCACCGACGCCTTGAAGACCCCCAAGCCGCCGGCGAACCTGACTCTGCCGCGCACGCTTGAAATAAAGTCGGCGCAGCCGCAATCAAAAATCTCCGTGCCCAGCGAACCCTCCTGGACCTCCAGCATTTCTCGCCCTCCGGAAACAAAGGCCCCGGTTTCCATTGCGATCAAGGGTGATCCCGGACCCATTGTTCCGGCTGCTCCGGCACCGAGCAATAACACAGAATCTACCCGTTCGAGCCTGCCGCTCTCGGAAAGACTGTCAGCGCTGGAACAGAAGTTGAAAACTCCACTGACATCGGCGGCGTCGGTTGGATCATTGACAAAAAAGTCGGCCGCTGCCGACCTCGCATCCAAAATTTTTGAAATTGCCAAAGCAGATGTCCCGCATTCGAAAGCAAGCCCGAAGCAGGCTGTGCCGGTGGTGTCCTCGCTCGATGTCGATGAAGTCAAGATTCCCACGTGGCTCGAGCCACTCGCTCACAACGCCACCGCTCGTAGCGTCCAAGAAGAGCGCTCGGCACAGCCCGAAATTCCGGAAATTGCAAAGATCGGAGTTTCGGAGATCGAGGAAGTTCAACCCGCGAAGCAAGGTCGCCACGTCGAAACGACATCAGTTCCGCCGCTGCGCGAGGGGGTTTCCGCCGCGGCTGCGGACCCTAAGCCAATCGGTTCTACGGTTCAAAGGGAGACGTCGGAGGAAACCGCCCCAGCGCCTGGTAACCAGGGCATGATGATAGGTGCGATCGCTGCGGGAATTCTTCTGCTGGTGGTCGCTGGAGCATGGTTGTTGCGTCGTCCGGCGGCCCAGGCGACGACGTCCGCTGTTCCGACTAGCATCGCTGCTTTTCAGTCCGGCGCCATTCCCGCGGGATCGCAAGGCGCCCCATCGAACCCGGCGTCGGTGGTCCCAGGTTCGGACGCAACACCCCAAGCTAGCGTGCCCGCTCAGACGGTTCGGTCCGTCGACAAGGGTTACGCCGCGCAGGAGCTTGCTGCGTATAAAAAACTCGCCGAACCCGAACCGAAAAAACCGACCATTGGTGAAGTGCACCTCGCAAGTCCCACGCTAAGTCGCCGCCCCGTTCGCGCCGATAGTAGTGCGGACTCCGTTCCATCAATAGCCGACGCACAGACCGCCAGAGATGCTTCGGGTGCAAGCCTGATCGCCACCAACAACGCGCAACCCGCGGCGCCGGCCATCCCCTTGCCCATCGGTGGGAATGTCCAGGCGGCCCGGCTGCTCTCTTCTGTTCCGCCGGTGTATCCGGCTCTGGCCAGAACCCAGCGGATTTCTGGAGACGTCCGCGTGGATGCCTTGATTGATGCGTCCGGGAAAGTATCCGCGATGAAAGTGATATCCGGGCCAGCTTTGCTACATCAGGCGGCTATGGATTCGTTGCGGCAGTGGAAATATCGGCCGGCAACGTTGAACGGCAGCGCCGTAGCGACGCACTTGGCGGTCACCGTCCAGTTTCATTTGCAGTAGCCACACCGGGATCGGACCGGTCGTGGGGCCGCTGCCCGTACATGCTCTTTGATTCCTAAATCCGGCGACTTTTCTTCGCTTTCAACGCAGCCCCGCTTTGTTGTGCGGCTTCATTCACCAGAAAACCCATCTTGGGGTGAGAAGGTTCGAAGTCGGGAGTTATTCCATGGGATCGCAATGCTTCCGAAGTCACCGGTCCGATCGAGCCCACGAAGACATTGTTAAGAGCGTCACGCACGTCTCCCGGTATGTTCATTTCTCCGGCAATTTTTAGTAAGTGAATCACCTGTATCGACGTGGTGAACAACGCCACGTCGACCTCCCGGCGCGCGAGTGCGCCGACGGCCTCGCGTAGCGGCGTCGTATCCTCAGGTAAGTCCCATTCGTACACCGGAACGCGGGTCACTTGCGCTGCTCGCTCCGCGAGTCCGGCCAGCAATTCCTGGTTCGGCGCCCCGTACTCTTGCACTCCCAATCGGCACCCTGGCATCGGCAGAGAAGCAGCGTGCTCGTCGAGCGTTCGGAGCAATTCTCTCCAGGTGTTTGGCTCCGGAACCGCCAGCGTCACCGGCACTCCCATCTCTTTCAGGGCCGCTACCGGCTTTGGTCCGCGGGCGATCACCGCAACTTGCTGCAGCGCGGCGGTGAACTGTTCCCGGGTGCACACCGTCTCGCCGACGCGGGCCAGCGCGCGAGTGCCGACGCCGGTCAAAAAAATCACGGCATCAAAATTTTTTGCCAACAAACCCCGCACAAATTCTTGCGCCACGGTATTTGACTCCAGCGGCACCTCGCGCATGGAAGGCGCGATCCGGGGCACCCCGCCGTAGGTGGTGATCAGTTTTGCCATTTCCGCCGCGCGCCGGCTCTCCAGCGAGAGCACCCGCAGTCCGGCGAAACCGTTTCGAACGGGCGTTTCCATCGCGGGTATCATCACACTTTTCTGCGCTAGCTGCCATCTCGTGCGCCGCCCAGTGCAAACCGTTCGGCCAAGACCTTTGCCTACACTGGTAAGGCCCGTGTTCGAATGACGAACTCCGGAGCACGCATGCCTTGCGAGGTATAATTTGGGTTCGTATACTGGCCCGGCTGCAGTGCAGGTTCGGTGGGAAGGGTAGCCCGCCAATCTACCTGCCCTTTAGCCCACCAATCCGCCGCCGTGCCTAGCAGGCTGCACCGTGAACGGACGGATGTTCTGAGCCACCTTCGAAGGAGATTTCTGCATGTCGCTAGCTCCGTCCCAAGCTCCTGTACCGGAAGAGATGAATGTCTACCAGAACGCTGAAGCGCGCTTTGAGGTAGCCGCTCAGAAGCTGGGACTCGAGCAGGGCGTGTATCGCTACCTGAAATATCCCAGCAAGGAAATCACGCTGTACATTCCGGTCGGGATGGATAACGGCCAGTTGGAGGTGTTTACCGGCTACCGGGTCTTGCATTCCACGGTACGCGGACCCGGAAAAGGCGGCATCCGGTTTGCCCCGGACGTTTCTCTCGACGAAGTGCGCGCCCTGGCCACCTGGATGACCTGGAAATGCGCGGTCGTCAATATTCCCTTTGGTGGAGCCAAAGGGGGGGTCATTTGCGATCCTCGCAAAATGACACGCGGCGAACTGGAGCGTCTCACGCGCCGCTATACTGCCGAACTTGCAAACTGGATTGGACCGGAGCGCGACATCCCGGCACCGGACATCGGTACTGGGGAGCAGACCATGGCCTGGGTGATGGACACCTACGCCATGCACCTGGGCCAGGCGACCACCGCGGTGGTGACCGGCAAGCCCATCGAGCTGGGCGGTTCGGCAGGTCGCCGCGAGGCTACCGGACGCGGGGTGATGATCTGCTGCGATAAGGCGGTCGCAAAATTGGGCCTAAAGCGGGAAGGCTGCCGAGTGGTGGTGCAGGGATTCGGGAATGTCGGATCGCTGGCCGCGGAATTAATGCATAAGGCCGGCTACAAAATCATAGGTCTCGCCGACATCGGCGGCGGCTTGTACAACGAAAGTGGTTTCGACGTTCCCAAGGTGATCGATTGGGTCTACACCCAGAAGAAATTGCTCCAGGATTTCCCGGGTGGCGGCACCAAGATGACCTCTCGTGAAATTCTTTTCCAGCCCTGCGAGATTGCGATTCCCGCCGCGATTGAAAACCAGATCACCGAGAAAAATGCCGACCGCGTTCAGGCCCGCATTCTGTGCGAAGGGGCCAACGGACCAACCACCTGGCAAGCCGACGCGATTATCGACCGTAAGGGTATTTTCACGGTCCCGGATATTTTGGGCAACGCCGGCGGAGTAACCGTCAGTTACTTTGAATGGGTTCAGGACCGCCAAGGGTTCTTCTGGCGGGAAAGCGAAGTCAACGAGCGGCTCATGGACGTCATGGTGAATTCTTTTGACCAGGTGGTTCGCTACGCGGCCCTGCACAAGGTCAACAATCGCATCGCCGCTTACATGCTGGCGATTGATCGCGTGGCCAGCGCGTTGAAGTTACGTGGAATTTACGCCTAACCGTCACTAACCAGTGCGCAATTTTTGGGCGCTCCGGAACGAAAAAGCTTGTGTCCCGGCTTCGTTCCGATGATAATTCGCGCCGACCAGGAGTGCTCGTGTCCACCGACCCCCTTCAGCCGGGCGCAGGCAAAACCGAATTGCAGCATCGGCAAGACCTTTGCGTTACGGGCCGGTGGCTGTATGAGCGGGGTCACATTGTGGCCTGTGACGGGAATCTCTCGGTTCGCCTGGGCGACCGCCGCATCTTGACCACGCCCACCTGCATGAATAAGGGCACTCTTTCGCCCAGCGACCTGGTGGTAACCGATCTCGATGGGCGTCATCTCGAAGGCCATCGCAAAGCTTCTTCTGAACTCGCCATGCATCTTTTGTTCTATCGCGCGCGTCCCGATGTTTGTGCGGTTTGCCACGCCCATCCGCCCACCGCCACCGGCTTTGCGGTCGCCGGCCGTTCTCTCGATCAGGCGTTACTTCCGGAAGTCATTGTGGGCCTGGGGCGCATTCCTCTGGTGAAGTACGGGACGCCGGGAACGCCGGAGCTAAGCGCTGCCCTCGAACCCTACGTGCTGCACTATGACGCGCTGCTGATGGCCAACCACGGTGCGGTGACCTGCGGTCCGGATTTGCTCACCGCATTCTTTCGCATGGAAACGATTGAGCATTGTGCCAAAATCACGCTGGCCGCGGAGATGGCCGGAACTCCGACGCTTCTGTCCAGCCGAGAAGTGGCCAAGCTGATGGCGGCGCGCGCGAGATATTTCGTTCTGGCACCTCCCGGCGGCGGTGCGGAGCTGCCGGTTACCTCCGATAGCGCCGGCGGCGACTCCGACCATGTGCGTTTGACGCGTAACGAACTGGACGCGCTGATCGACGAAGCGATTCGCAAGGACCGCTCCCGCAGCTAGCCTCCGGCCCACGCCTACACTGTCGGCATTTCAGACACCCAAATGCAATTTCGCATCATCCATTTTACGAATACGCCAAGTACGCGTGGGAAGCGCAACCGTCTCGCGGTGATCTCGAGAAATATCCTATAACCAGCCTCTTCGATCACAAGTTGGTTCACCTCTCGAAATTGCGCGGGTCGCAAATGTGAGTCGCATGAGAGTCGAAAATCCGACGTGCGTTGACAGCGGTGGGGGCCTGCGGAATACTCATCTTCGATGATTGGGCAACTTCGCGGCCGGTTGGCGGATAAGCGGCCAAACCAGGTGCTTGTGGATGTGGGAGGCGTTGGCTACATCGTTCAGGTGCCACTGTCCACGTATGCCGGCCTTGGCGAACTCCACACCGAAGTCACCCTGTTGATTCATACCCACGTGCGTGAAGACGCTCTCTCCTTATATGGGTTTTTATCCTCGCGGGAAAAACACTTTTTTGAAATGTTGCTGTCGGCTTCCGGCGTGGGGCCCTCGCTGGCGTTGAAAATCTTATCGGGCATGAGCGTCGAAGAACTTGTTCCGGCCATTCGTCAGAGCGATCTCGGGCGGCTGACCAAGATTCCCGGTGTCGGACGCAAAACCGCCGAACGCATGGTCGTGGAGTTAAAGGATCGGTTGGAGGCGGTCACCGTGGAGGTCGAACGTCCTTCGCCATCCTCGCCGGCCGGCGTCGAAGCTGACGTGGTCTCTGCACTGGTAAATCTAGGTTACGATGCGCGGACCGCCGAGGGTGCCGTGAGTGAAGCCAAGCGCGAGGCGGGAACAACCCATTTCGAGAGGCTGCTTCGTGCTACGCTGCAAGCGCTGAGCGCGCCAAAAGGCCGCGCCAGCCGCGCCGAAGCGTAAGCAGTGGAGCAAACGCCGGGCCGTAGTTAAGGACATCCCACGATCGTGGCGGACGCCAGCACAAAGCGAATAGTGGCAAACCGACAGCCGGAGCGGCTAGTTTCTGGCGCGGCGTTTGACGAAGACGCACGTATCGAAGCGAGTGTCCGCCCCAAACGGCTCGACGAATACATCGGGCAGAAGCGCGTAAAGGAAAACATTTTGATTGCCATCGAGGCTGCCCGCAGCCGCGGGGAAGCGCTCGACCACGTGCTGCTTTACGGGCCGCCGGGTCTGGGCAAAACCACCCTCGCTCAGATCATAGCCAATGAGTTAAATGTGCCGATCAAAACCAGTGCCGGCCCGTTGCTGGAGCGCAAGGGGGATTTGACCGCGATCTTGACTTCGCTGGAAGCCAAAGAGGTGTTTTTCCTGGACGAGATTCATCGACTCCAACCTGCCGTAGAGGAAGTGCTCTACCCGGCGATGGAAGACTTTCGCGTCGACCTGATTATTGGACAGGGTCCGGGTGCGCGGATCCACCCATTCCCGCTCGGTCATTTCACGTTGATCGGAGCCACCACTCGAGCGGGCTTGATCACCGCTCCTTTGCGTTCGCGATTCGGCATCGTGCACCGCTTGGACTTTTACGAGCCCGACGACTTGCTCATCATTCTGAATCGCTCCGCCAAGATTTTAAACATCGCCATGGACGAAGGTGGGGCACAAGAAATTGCTAGCCGATGCCGGGGCACACCGCGCGTCGCCAATCGATTGCTCCGCCGCTCCCGCGATTTTGCCGAAGTTCGGGCGGCTGGCCGCATTACCCGGCAGGTCGCGCAAGAAGGTTTAGCCATGCTTGGCGTGGATGAAAGTGGTCTGGACGAGGTGGACCGCAACTTGATGCTGGCGCTCCTGGACAAATACGGCGGAGGTCCGGTCGGCCTCGGTACGCTGGCCGCCGCTCTGAGCGAAGAGGAAGACGCCATCGAAGAGATGTACGAGCCGTATTTGATGCAGATCGGGTTGATTGATCGCACGCCGCGCGGCCGGGTGGCTACCCCGCGTGCCTATACCTACTTCAACCGCGAGTTGCCGCGCCGCCAGCCGCGACTGTTCTGACCCCATCGAGGATCTGCCGCGCGTCAACCGCTATCTTTTTATTCTCGGTTCACAGTCGACGAATGGCGTGCCAGACCAGCAGCACGATCACCGCCCCGACGACCGCTACCAACAAGCTGTAAATGTTCAGCCCGGTAACCCCGACGTGTCCAAACTGGTTGAATAGCCAGCCACCCACCACCGCTCCAACGATTCCCAGCACGATGTCGAGAAGTAAACCCTCGCCGCTCTTATTAATGATTTTGCTACCAATAAAGCCTGCCAGAAGGCCCAACACAATCCATGCAAGAATTGACATATTTATGACTCTTTCCGCGATTGGGTCGCTCGAAGTCGGTATTGTGAAATGGCTCTTGCTTCGTGGTCCGGCACTATCCCTTACATGCAGTGTCTTGCCCATACACTGCTCTGTGTACCCGGAAGGCATCCAAGTGCGACCGCGAGTAATGGGACTACACTAGTCCGGCGGCAAGCCCTGGTCGTGGTGAGACCGAAAATCCGCCGGGTGGTGGAGAGATGAGTGCAGCGGCAATCTACGTAGCGCTAGGCTCGAACATCGGTGACCGTCTGCAGAACCTCCGCTCGGCTACGGCGAAGTTGAGCCAGAAATCTGTCAGCGTGCGGCGCACGTCTTCGATTTACGAAACCGAGCCGGTGGACTATCTGGATCAGCCGTGGTTCCTGAATGCCGTCGTAGAGGCACACACTCAGCTGCAGCCCCTGCAACTTCTGCACGTCCTTCGTTCGATTGAGCACGGAATGGGGAGCGAAAAGCTCCTACCCAAGGGCCCTCGCCTGCTGGATTTGGACATTCTTCTCTACGGACAACAAACCATCAACACACCCGAGTTGCAAATTCCGCATTCCCGAATGCATTTGCGCCGTTTTGTACTGGTTCCCCTCGTGGAAATTGCCCCAGAGCTGCGGCATCCCACCTGGAACCGGACGGCGTCGCAGCTTCTCACCGCTTGCCCCGATATCAGCGAGGTCCGTGAGTTCAGTCGATTCTAGCTATCGGTCGTTAGGATCGCCGAGATTGGTCAGCGGCCGGGTGCGCTTGTTTTTGGATGCTTCGCCTTCCTGGCGTTCATACTCGACGAGTTCTTCATCGCTGTAAGAAAACGAATCGCGCGATGCAAACATCGATGTGGCCCGCGCCGCCTGCCGCTTTTTTTTGAGCAAATCTCCAAATTCGTGGCGCACCAGCCGGAGCGGCGCCTCAATGGCATGGATCTCCACCAGTAGATCGCTGACCTTCTCCAGGAAATCATGCAAGTGATAAGGCCGGACGACATACGGGAGTTTGGTGGCTTCCAACTCGTCGGCGAATTGGTCGCCGCCGTGCTCCGGCACCAAGTACAGAATTCTTATTCGAGCGCCCTCTTCAGCGGTTACGCCGCTGAGTTCCCGGAGGGTGACAAAGGCCGAGCTGTCCAATCCCATCAAAACTACATTCGCCACCACCAGAGACCATTCGCCGGTCTTCAGCTCTGCCAATAGCATCTGGCTGTCGGAAACGATGCGAACGCGCCAGCCTTCGGAGTCTAGAATTTGTTTCAAGGCGATTTGGCTGGGAACGTCGTCATCGAGGACCAGGATTCCAACTTGGCGGAGTTCAACCGGGGGTGTGGTGCTCATTTCCTGATTATAGTCGCCAGCTACCGGCAGCGGGGCACCACCGACGGACCTGCACCGTATACGCTACGGCCTGCTCTTGGAATCAGCCGGCGCTTGCTCGTGGCGATCCTGCGCGACGGCGTTCGAGGTCCGTTTGGCGGCGCGACGGTCTGCGAACCTGGATTGGCCGGGCTCCGCTGACCAGTGGCGGTAAGCGAAAAGGGCCGCTCGAAATCCATGGGAGATTTTCATCGTGGGTCTCCTCCTGGGCGTCGGTTCCTCACTGGTTTCTTCCTGAACTTCATTGACCGACTACTAAATCGGTGCCGTCCAGGTATCGTCGAACGCCGTTCCCGTCCCACAGGATTCGGTACGTGCCGGAAGCCGCCACCGATACTCGCCGGGTATAGAAAACCTGCACGCCGTCCCGGGACCACTCGCCGAACCGCGCCCATTGATCCGCGGGGCTTAAGACCGTGCGTCGTTTCGAATGTAACTCATACAGAAAAAAACCTGCCGCGGTCCCTTTGGAATCCACGGGCGTTCCTTCCGGGACCTTGGCGAAGCTTGCGGAAACCAACAGCAAATCCGGATTGATAGGGTTCAGTTGCAATTTGTCTGACTCGCTAATCTCGAAGATCCCACCATAAATCTCTTGTAGCGAAACGCTTTGCGCCGGCCGATTGTCGTCCGCTATCCAATATGCGTTCTGCGGATCGGTGGCCAGCACGATGTGCCCGTCGACCCATCCATGCAGAGCCGAGACCTTGGTTGCGCCCAGCGGCGCAGACTGGTCTGGTCCTGCTGCTGCAAATATCCACACTTGTGATTGCTGCTCCGGGCCTTTCAGGTAAGCGATTCGGCTGTCGTCGGGCGACCAGAACGCTTCGCCGACATCTCCATGTAGCAAATCTTTCGAATGCCCGGTTTCGGCCTCATAGAGCACGATGGTGCGTCCGCCTCCAGTTTTCGAATCGTCGCGGGTATATAGCAGTTTCTTGCCATCATGAGACATCGCTAATTCTGAGCCGGCGGGTGCCGCTATTCTCTTGGTTGTGCCGCGACTCACCATGATTTTGCCACCTGGAGCCAGGAACGCCACCGTAACCGGCGACTTGAACCTAATCACGTCGGCCGGGAGCGGCGCGGTCTTCTGGTCGGGATCTTCCTCTTCGGTCTGGTTGCTAATCTTCGGGAAAAGTTCGGCGGCGATACGCGCACATCCATTCAGAATGCCAATCTGGGTGTGTTGGAAAACGGCTCGGAACGGATTCTTGTTCGCCTCCGCGGCGTCCGGACATGGCTCGCGGGTCAGGTGTAAGCTCGCCTCGGCTCCGGTGGCTGAGTCTTTCGCCCGATAAGTCCACGAATCTGCGGTTCCCTCGCGATTCACGTCTTCCGGTTCCAGAATAGTCGGGGGGTAGCCGGGACGATCCAGTCGCTCTGGACCCTTCTGCCCGATGCGCACGCTCCAGACCGGATCGGTACCTGACGCCAGCAGCAAGATCGGGAAATGGGTGGACTGGGGCGCCGCTGGTCCTGCCGGAGCGGCGGCAGCAGGTTTTTTCGGCGGGGCTGCAGCCGGACGGGTTTGCGGCTCCGCCCGGCTTGCCCCAATAATCATGATCAGAACAACTGTAGTTGCTCGCAGCGACATCGCCACACCGCCTGGGGGGTTCAGTCCAAAAGAGTTCCGGAAAAGCGCTCGAACCGCGCGTACGATTGTCGCATACCCTTTCCCGAACGGACGTTCGTCTAAGGACTACGGGAAGGCAGACTGCTGCGGTTTGGCCTTGTGGCCAGCGGGCGCAGAATTTAGCGTTGCAGTGGAAAAACGGACGCTCAAGAGCTGAGAAACGTCGCAATGGTTTGATGGTAGCGGCGAGTTCAGCCCGTCATCTTTCCTTCCCCGACTGCGGCGAGGAATGGAACCCCGCTACTCTTTCGTAGACCAGGCCTTCGCCGCGCGCCTAGTAACGTATTCTGCCAATTTCAAAGTCCGCCCGGCAGCCACGGTCAACCCAGATCCCCCGCGAGTCGTAACCCCAAGTGCGGTTGAAGACGCAATCTGAATCACTCCTCTGCCGCACCAGCCTCGCGCCACCTCTAGTGTTTGCCGGGCAACGCTGGCGCCCGCCATTGTTAGACGAGCAGGTCACCACCTGTACCCCGCCCCCGCCGGGTTGCCATTCACCGCCTCCTCCACCATTGCTTCCGCCGATCTGGAAATCGGCGCGGCAGCCGCGATCCACCCAGATGCCGCGTGAGGTGTAGCCCCATGTACGGCCAAAGTCGCAAGGCGAGCCGCTGCGCTGGCGATCCAGCCGTACGCCGCCGCGGGTGTCTGTCGGGCATACATTTCTCTTGCCGTCATCTGACGCACAGTACACGTTGTAGCCGCGGTCCCAGCCGCCCCATCCCGCTGCACCAACGGAGAAATCAGCGCGGCAGCCGCGATCCACCCAGATGCCCCGACCGTTGATGAATCCCCACGTGCGATTGAAGATGCAGGGTGAATCGCTTTGTTGCCGGACCAACTGCGCCCCGGCGCGCACATCGGCAGGACAATAGTTCCGCCTCATATCGTCGGAGCCGCACGAAACGATCTGCTGCCCTTGAGCGGCCATTTCTTGGCCAGACTCCGCAGCGGCACCTGCAGCTCGGAGTTCGGATATCCGGAAGCCGGCGGTGAGGACCACTGCAACCAGCGAGACCAATCCCAATCCGATGAGCGCTTTCATTGCCGGCCTCCTCAGCAGGGAGCAGCGGAAGGCGGTTCGGATGGGTCCAGAACCGACTCGCGCAGATTTAAGCAAAACGATTTGACCTGCGCAAGTTAGGAATCGAGTTACAAAGTTCGAGAACGAAACTCCAGGCAAGCCGAACCGTGGGCGAAGATATAGCGAAGTTTGTGGTTGACGGGGAGAATAAAAAGCGAAACAATGAAGACCGAGGTTTTGGCTATGGTCGCGGCTCTTTCTTCCTCTGCGCCCCACTCTTCACAGTCCTTTTTGTTTCCGCTCGATCCCCGGTCCACCGGCGGCGAACCGGGCCGGGCCAACCTTTCCGCGCCAGGTCATGCCGAACCTCTCAGTATCTCGCCCGATCCTGGCCTGCACCCCATTCCGGGTCTGCTCGTGGCGGATTGCCCCCCGCCGTCATCAGGGGCGACTGCGGTCCGATCAGAGTCGGTGGTTACCTTCGGTTCCCAATGCCGCTCTGGTGGCCCGGCCCGGAATTCCGGTACGCCGCTGGCGGGCATCGCGCGCCTTGCGGCGGCTTCTCCTGCGGCTGACACTTTGCGGAGCTCCGGCCAGCGCCCTGACTACTTTGTATTGCCGGTGCGCTCGATCCTCAACAAGTGCGATTCACAACGCGTCCCGTTTGAATGGACGATTAACCCGTACCGTGGCTGCGAATTTGCCTGCAAGTATTGCTACGCGCGCTATACCCACGAATATATGGAAATCGATGGAGGCGACTTCGAAAAGAAAATCTTCGTCAAAAAAGACGCGGCGATTCTGCTGGCTCAAGAGCTGGCGCGCAAATATTCCTATCAGAAAAAAGGGGCCGAACCCGGCGTACCGGAGCACATTGCCATCGGGACCGCAACGGACCCGTATCAGCCTGCGGAGCGCGAGTTCGGAATTACCCGCGCGTGTCTGGAGGAATTAGCCCGACACGAAGGCCTCAGTATTTCTATCATCACCAAATCGAACCAGATCGTTCGGGACCTCGAACTGTTGAAGCGCATCGCCGCGCGTTCCGACCTCACCATCAGCATCACGGTCACCACATTGCGGGTTCGCCTGGCGCGCCTGCTGGAACCTCGAGCTCCCCGGCCGGACTTGCGCCTCGCGGCGCTCCGCCAACTCACCGGCGAGGGTTTGCATGTCGGTGTTTCCGCGTCCCCACTGGTTCCTGGGATCACCGATCGTGAGGGCGAGCTGGAAGCCGTGGGAGCCGCTGCGAAGCAGGCCGGGGCGGAATGGTTCTTCTCCGGAGCGTTATTCCTGATGCCGGCATCGGCAAGACAATTTCTGCCGTTTGTGCACGAGAAGTTTCCGCGTTTGGCCAGGCAGTACGACCAATGGTATAGAAGGAACGGATATGCCCCGGAGAGTTACAGCAGAGAAGTAGCGCAACGCGTCGCACGCATCCGCCAGCTGAACGGCTTCGAGGCCCAACCTTGGCGAGCCTTGCGTCGCACCCAGCGCGTCGGACAGCTTTCCCTGTCGCTGCAGTCGGCGGCGTCGTAGTCGAACTTTCGGTTCGATTTGCTAGGCCGAAATCGCTTTGTTTTGAAAACGTCGTGCGGCCACCACCAGCAGAAATGTGCCGATCGCGAAGAGCGCCAAAGCGTCTCGCCACAGGTGCGCCAGGGTCGCGCCACGAAGAATCACGCCGCGAGTGATATTGATGAAATAGCTGGCCGGCACCAAATAGCTGATGGCATGGAAAAACCACGGCATTGTTTCTCTCGGGAAAATGTACCCGGAGAAAAATACGCTGGGCAGAATCGTCAGAAAAGCCATTTGCATGGCTTCGCCCTGGGAATTGGCCTTACTGGAAATCAAAATACCCAGCGATAGCGAAACGAAAATGTAAGGCAAAGATAAGAATGCCAGCAGAAACACGCTGCCATGAATGGGAACGCGGAAGACGAAGCGCATGAACGTCAAAATTAGGCAGAGCTCGAAAAATCCGATCGCAAAATAGGGCAGGATTTTCCCCAGCAGTAGGCCGAACGGCCGCACCGGAGTTACAAAGAGCTGTTCAAGTGTTCCGCGTTCTTTTTCCCGCACGATTGCGAAAGCGGTCAGGAACGTAGTGACGTTCAGCAGCAGAATCGCCGTCAGCCCAGGAAGAAAAAAATTCGGCGAGCGCGAATCCGGATTGAATAATAATTTTGGGCGCATCTCGACAGCCATCGGGGCGCGATCCTGCAGCACCCGCTTCAAGGACTCGTCCAATCCGATCGCGGTGGTCACATTGATCGCCTGGCCGGCGACCGAGGAGTCTGAGCCGTCAATCAGCACCAGCACCTGGGCTCCGGTCTGGTGCAGTAGCCGATCGGAGTAGTCCACCGGTATTTTGATGCCCACACGCGCGCGGCCCGCGACGATAGTGTCGTTCAGGTCGTGATCATTCTGGACGTACCGCATTACGTGAAACGTATCTGAATTCTTCAGCCGGTCGATCAGCTCGCGGCTCTCCCGCCGCCCATCGGCGTTATAGATCACGGTATTCACGTTCCGGACGTTGGTGTCGATGCCAAATCCGAGCAGTACCATTTGCAGCAGCGGAATGATCAGCGAGAAAAACAGCGTGCCGAAGTCCCGCCGGACGTGCAGGGTTTCTTTGTAGAAGATCGCGCCGAATCCGCGGAATGGGCTAGCCACGGGCAGCTTCCGTCAGCGCCTGATGCTTGTAGGTAAGTTCCACGAACACGTCCTCCAGGCTGGGCGCCAGCGGACGGATCTCGGCGACCGCGATGGCGCTCTTCAACAGCTCCTCGCGCAATCCGTTCAGATCCAAATGATCATCAACCAGCGCATGGATTGACTGCCCAAAGATCGTGGCGCTGCGGATACCCGGAATCTGCCGCGCGAATTTCAGTGCCCGAGTCACTTCCGGTGTTGTGATCTCGATTCGAATGGTTCCCGGGGGTTGCACTTCGGGAATTTCTCGCAAGGAACTAGGGGTGCCATCCGCGATCAGCTTTCCGTAATAAATGTACGCGACGTGGCTGCATCGTTCGGCTTCGTCCATGTAGTGAGTGGTGACAAAAAACGTGATTCCGTGACCTGAAAGTTCGAACAGCAGGTCCCACAGTTCCCGCCGTGCCACCGGATCGATGCCGGCGGTCGGCTCGTCCAGAAACAGCAGCTGCGGTTCGTGCAGCATCGCGCAACCTAGGGCCAGGCGCTGCTTCCATCCGCCGGAGAGTTTTGCCGCCAGACGATCCAAATACGGTGCAAGTCCATTGAGTTCGATAATTTCACCCATGCGGCGTTTCAAGCGATCCGCCGGCAGGCTGTAGATCCGTCCGTAGAATTGCAGGTTTTCGGCAACGGTCAGATCGTCGTACAGGCTGAATTTCTGGGACATATATCCGATGCGCTCGCGGACTTGCTCCGGGTGGGTTCGAACATCCAGCCCCCCGACATAGGCAACTCCGCCATTCAGCGGCAGCAAGCCGGTAAGCATCTTGATGATGGTGGTTTTGCCGCTGCCGTTGGGCCCCAAAAAGCCAAAAATCTCACCCTTCTTGACCTGGAAGCTGACGTCATCCACGGCCGTGAACTGCCCAAAACGTCGAACCAGGTGCTCGGCCGAAATAGCCAGCTCCGCGCTTGACCGCTGCGAGCTTGGTGGTGTCGGCGTCTTCATCCTCAGCTCACCGACTTCAATGTGACGTCCGCGGCCATGCCCGCGAGCACTCGATTCGAAGAATCATCGATCCGCACTTTGACCCCAAACACCTGATGCACCCGTTCTTCACGGGTCTGTACATTGCGGGGAAGAAACTCCGCCTGCTGATTAATTTGTTCCACGGTGCCTTCGAAAACCATCTTCGGAAAGGAATCGACTCGAACTTCGGCCTTCTGCCCTAATTGGACACGGCCGATTTCCGTCTCCGGAATATAAATGCGCACGTAAATTTGGTCGCGCTCCAGTAGCGTTGCCACCGGGGTGTTCGGCGCGATCAAGTCACCCGGCCGCACGTCCAACACTTCTACGGTCGCCGCTGTCGGCGCTACCACCTGGCGCTCCCGGAAGCGTGCTTGGTCATACGAATACGAAGCCGAAGCCAGGTCTACATCTTCGCGCCGGTTGCCGCGTACGAACTTCTCCAGGGTTGCCTGGGTCTCCTGGTAGTGCGCTTGCGCCGACAGGATCTCCTCGGTCCTGTACCCACGCTGCTGCTGATCGAGCCGCTGCTGCGCGCTCTGTTCCTGCGCCAGCGCCACTTTCCAGGCCGCCTCAGCGGTGTCGCGTTGCTGCTTGGACACCAGATCCTTCTCGGCCAGCGCTTCATATCGGTCGAAATCCAGATGCGTTCGGACCTCATCGGCCTTGGTGCGCTCCAGGTCCGCTTGCGCTGCCGCAACGTCCTCTTTGCGATAACCATTTTTCTTCAGCTCGTAATCCGCCTTCGCCTGGGCCGCCGCCGCTCGCGCTTCCGCAATTTCCTCTGGTCGATAGCCTCGCCGGGCCTTTTCCGCCGCCGCCTTGGACTGCTCCATGGCCGCTTGCAATTCCCTATCGTCGAAGGTAATCAACACCTGATTGGTCTTCACCGTGTCGCCTTCTCGCACCAGGACCTGATCAATGCGCCCACCCACTTTGGAACCTACCCGGATGTTGCGTGCTTCCACCGTGCCAGAACCCTGCAGCTGGGTATCTTTTCGGAACCACCCGCTGGAATACGCCACTCCCGCCAGCACCGCCGCGGCCACGATAACGATCACCAAGCGCTTTCGATTCATGAACAACTCTCCTTATTTCATCGCGACGCTTTGGCGCCGTTGGCTACGGCCAGGCCGCCCCAAAGCACGTTCAACGCAGCGCGCATGCGGTCCGGCAGCGACGCGTCCCCGTACACCGACCAGACCAACAGAGTTCCCATGACCGTCTGCCGAAATACATCCGCCAATTCGCTGGCAGGAACATCACGTCGGAATGCGCCGCGCTCTTGAGCCATCTCCGCCATTTGGGTGAGCAACCGGTGACCACGAGCGTGATTTTCCTTCATGGCGTCGCGCACCGTTGAGCTCGACAGGTTTGCTTGCAGCAAGGCTCGAACCAGGGACGGGGCCCGCGCCGGTTCTTCGGTCATGCGCGTCGTCAACTCTCCGAGAAAAGATCGTATCGGCGGATCGGTCTCGCGCATTGCGGATACCATTTCCTGCAACTTCGAAATCTGCATATCACTGAACGCAATCAGGATGTGGTCTTTACTCGGGAAGTGATTGAAGAAGGTCCCTTTTCCGAGGTCGGCAGCTTCGGTGATGTCTTGAACAGTGGTGTCCGTAAATCCCTTCTTTGCAAACAGCGTCAGGGCCGCACGAAACAAGCGTTGCCGGATTTCCGCGCTGCGCCGTTGCCGGCGGTCGGAAAGGGGTCGGGATAGCGAGTCGGGGAGCGCGGTGCCTTTGGCGGTTTTCATACTGACCTATGCTCATATATGACCATAAGTCACCATATTTGGCAAGGGCTGCGAGTCGCCGCGCAGATGTAGGCTCCAGATGTACAGATGCCCCGGTCGCAACTTCTCCGGGGCATCTGCAGTTCACCGTGAAGACGTGCTAGTTGTTCGATCCGGCTTCTGAAAGGTTCTTCGGCGACCTGTGATTCAAGTAGGAAATCATTCTCTTGGCCGGCGCCGGAACCGGGACCGCTCCGTTAAAAACAATGTCTTCCGCTTCCAATTTCTTTCCGTAGACCCGTTCATTGGCGTCGTTGTCTGGCCGTACTGTCGAGCCTTCCAGCGAAATACCGGCAAACAAGCCGCGAGACCGGGAGTAGCTCAGCACTTCTGCTCGCAAAGTCACGTCCGTCGCCGCCGCAGCCGTCCGTCCTTTGGGACCTGCCGCGATCGAGGCGTCCGCGCCCAGCTTCACTTTGCTCTTGAGAATGGAATGTGCGCCGCGCGCGTTCATCACCAGGAGCACGAAGTCCGTCGCTTGACCGCCGATCTGGAATCCAACACTGCCACCTTCTAGCGCCATCATGGTCGGAGCGCTCCACGGCCCAGTGTAATGCTCCCCGGTGCGGCAGGTCATCGCCCCGCGGCCATAGCTGCCGCCGACGATGAAGGCCGCCTTCAAGACCGATGGATACACAACGACGCACTCGGCCTTATCCAGCAAATCCTTCGGAATATCGTCGGGGATGTCCAAAATTTCCTTCAAAACCGTACCGCAGTTCTGTAAGCGATCCGCTTCTTTATTATCCTGTGCCGCCAGCGGCAGGCCGACCATGGCCAGCGCTAGTAGCGAAGACACCATTTGCTTCTTCATGATTCCCCTCATTCTTACGCGCTCGTACGCGCTTTAGATTCTGGATTTGCGTCCAGCACGCTGATTTTTTCGCCTGGCTCCGTTGCAGACGTCCTGGCTGGGACATTGCTAGGGAGGGAGTGTTACGTGGCGTTTGGACTATACTTTCGGGAGCTAAAAATTGCCAGTAGAGGAACACGATTGCTCGTTAGTAGATTTTCATCAGGTTTACGCGCCGCTTTTATAGCCGGCTGCATGCTGGCGGGGTGCGGCACAGGTTCGGTTTCCGCTCAAACCCATCGCCTCCAATCGAAACCGTGCTGTGCAAGGACTCCCGATGGCGCCGCGGCCGCTCGTTTTTCCGCCCGCGCGGATTTGCTGCTCGGTGCCCCGCCGGCAAGCAAGGGCGAGTGGGGTCTGCTGATTGCCGACGCGCAAACCGGCGCGGTCCTGTATGAAAAGAACGCCGGCGACTATTTTGTTCCGGCGTCCAATATGAAGCTGTTCACCACGGCGCTGGCGCTTGCAAAGCTCGGCCCGGAATATCGCTTTCGTACCACTCTGGAAACTCACGGAATGCTGTCCTCAGACGGCAAATTGTCTGGCGATCTTTATCTGGTGGGCCGCGGCGACCCCAATCTTTCCAACCGGAAATTTCCCTACGATGGCAAAGAAGAATTCGACGGACCGCCTGAAAAAGTCCTTGCAGAACTGGCCGCAAGTCTAGCCACCAAGGGGGTGAAGGAAATCAAAGGCGACGTGGTCGGCGACGACAGTTATTTTCCGCGGCAGGCCTATCCGGACGGCTGGGAGATCGGGGACATGGTTTGGGAATATGGTGCGGCCATCTCCGCGATTGTGGTGGACGACAACACCGTTGTGCTCACACTGACGCCAGGCGTGCGCCTCAGCGAACCGGTGCAGGCCACTCTTGAACCGGCCACGCCTGATTTTGCAGTGCAAAACGACGCAGTCACCTCCGCCGCAGACGTCAAGGCCGATCTCACCATAAGTCGTGAGCCGGGCTCGAAACTTGTCGTGGTAAGCGGCATCTTGCCTGCCGGCAGCGCGCCGCGCAAGCTCACCCTGGCGCTGCATGAACCTGCCGAACACGCTGCCATGCTTTTGATCCGGCAACTCGCCGCCGTCGGCATCAAGGTCGACGGCACCTTCCAATCCATGCACCGACCTGAAGCGGATTCTACCGTTCCACGCTCGGTCTTAGCCGAACATGTTTCCATCCCGCTGGGCGACGCGGTGAAGCTTGTGAATAAGGTCAGCCAAAATCTACACACGGAGATGCTGCTGCGCGCCAGTGCCCGGCAAACCGGCGTGTGGAATTCTCCCGACGACCTCGCCAAGTATCCGGCTGATTTCTACGCCGCTGTTGGAATCGCTGTTGGTGACGTCCAGCAAACCGATGGCTCGGGCTTGTCGCGCCACGATCTGGTGACGCCTCGGGCGCTGGTAACCCTCCTGCAATATGCGCAGACCCAGCCCTGGTTTCAGCCATACTACGATTCGCTTCCGATCGCTGCCGTGGATGGCACCTTGCAGGACCGTATGAAGAACACCATCGCGGCTGGAAGAATTCATGCCAAGACCGGCTCCATCGAGCACGTTCGAACGCGCTCCGGCTATGCGGAAACTCCCGGAGGCAGACGGCTGATTTTCGCCTTTCTGGGCAACAATCAAGGCGGCAAGGGTCACGAGGCGGGCGACGCGCTCGACGGGCTATGCGTTGCCATGCTGGAGGAATTTGAACGCGCGCCGCAGCGTCGGGTGGCCCCGGGCGCGCCGTAGCGTCGATAGATTGATATTCGCGAATGGATTTGCCGGGATCCCCAGGGTTGCCGCGGCGTCAAAATCGTAATGCACATGGAAATGGAATTTTAGGTGCACCGTGTCTCGAAGCGCACAAGACGTTCTCGAATTCGATAAACTGCGCGAATTGCTACGCCTTCGCAGCACCTCGACTCTCGGCCGACAAGCGGTCGACGCCTTGCAATTCCGCACCGATCGCGCCGCTCTCGAGACGGAATTCGCGCACATCGGCGAGGCTGGCGAGTGGTTGCGTCGGGGTCGAGACTTGGGCTTCGGCGGATTGGCCGATCCCTCGGACTGGTTAGCGCAGATCGAAGGTCCGGGCATGGCTCTGGAAGCTGGCGAGCTTCTGCACGCAGCTTCCTTGCTGGAAATCGTGGGCTGGCTGCGCGTCCAGTTTCGCGAAGATGCCCAGAAGTTCCCGCTCCTCGCCGCCCAAGCTGGATCGGTTGGCGACTTCCACGATCTGCTGGCAACCATTAAGCGCTGCATCCTTCCCAGCAGGGACCTGAGCGATGACGCCTCACCGACGCTACGCCGCATTCGAAACACCATCGCGCAGACTCGCGACGCTCTGCAGAAGACCCTGAAGCAGATTCTTCGTAGCCGTAACGCCGAGTCCGGCGAGGATTACGTAACCCTACGCAACGATCGCTTTGTCATTCCGGTCCGCTCGGAAAATCGCCGCAGCGTTCCCGGAATCGTGCATGGAGCCAGCGGCACGGGCCAAACCGTTTTTCTCGAGCCATTCGAAACGGTGGAAACCAATAACCAATTGGTGCAATTGGCCGAGGATGAGTCTGCTGAAATCCTACGTATTTTACGAGACCTGACCGAGCGCCTGCAGGTCCGCCGCGGAGAACTGATCACCGTGGCCGACACCATCTCCATTCTAGACAGCGTTTTTGCGCGCGCGCGCTTTGCCCGGGATTTCGATGCGGTTGCGCCGCAATTCTCCCAAAGCAGCGAGCTGCGATTGCAGGCGGCGCGTCACCCGGTGCTAGAAGACAAACTGCGCCGTGAAAATCGCACTGTGGTGCCGATGTCGCTTAGCCTGGGCGGCAGCTCTTCTGACCCCCGCCTCGGCGCCGATGGTTCCTCCAGCGATCCCGAAATCGAGCGCGTGCTCGTCATCAGCGGTCCTAACACCGGCGGCAAGACCGTGGCCCTGAAAACCGTCGGGCTCGCCGCGCTCTCCGGGCAATCCGGCGTGCCCGTCGCCGCGCAAATTGCGGTGCTGCCGCTCTTCGATGCTGTGCTCGTGGACATTGGCGATGAGCAATCTATAGCTGCCGATCTCTCCACATTCTCGGCGCACGTCCTCAATCTCAAAGCCATGTTGCAAGCGGCTACTCCGCAGTCCCTGGTGCTCGCGGACGAAATGGGGACCGGAACCGCACCGGAAGAGGGCGCTGCCCTGGCAATCGCGCTGCTGGACGAATTTCGCGCCAAAAACTGCATCGTTCTCGCCACAACCCACCACGACCGTCTGAAGACCTACGCTTCCACCACTCCCGGTGTGGTCAATGCCGCTGTTGAGTTTGACGATGTCCATCTTCGTCCGACATTCCGCTTGATGGTCGGGGTGCCGGGCGGTTCCAGCGGAATTGCCGTGGCCCGCCGATTAGGCTTGTCCGAAGGCATCATCGAGCGCGCTCTTTCGTTGCTCACGCCGGAAACGCGCGAAGCCTCAGACCTGATCTCCTATCTGCATCGCAGCCGCGACGAGCTGGATCGCTTGCGACAGCAAATGATCACCGAGCGCCGCGAGCTTGAAGAAGAACGCACCAAGCTTCGCGAGGAGTGGGTGAGCCGGCAGCGCAACCGGATTAAGCAGCTGGAAGGGCAATTCGCCGAGATGCAAAAGCGTTTCGACGAAAACGTCGCCAGCGTGATCGAAGCGGTCAAAGAGCGGGAGCTGCGAGCTTCATTGGAAAAATCCGCTCGCCGAAAATTTCAAGATGTCCGCGGCGGGGCACGCGAAGAATTCAACACCGCGCTGGTGCAAACGCTTGCGGACTCGCAGTCGGATCTGGGTATCCGGCCATCAACGGACCGAGCCATTCCTGTCGGCAGCCTGCAGCCCGGCGCGCGTGTTCGCGTTCGCGGGTTCAGCAAGCCCGTGGTGCTACGCCGCCTGGAAGGATCGTCGGCGGAGATCGAGGCCGGCCCCTTGCGCATGAAGGTTGCCGTCGATGAGATCACCGGTGTAGAGGGGACGCTGCCCGATTCCGATTCCTCGGCCAACATGAGCCGCCGCAACATTACCGTGACCTCACAGCCACGCGAAACCGGGGCCGCCGATGAGATCAACGTGATCGGCGCAACCGTAGAAGAAGCCGCCGCGCGTGTCGACAAATTTCTGGATGAAGCTGCGCTCGCCAACCTCGGGAAAGTCCGAATCATCCATGGTCATGGCACCGGAGCCCTGCGCAAAGGTCTCGGGCGCTTCCTGGCCTCGCACCCACTCGTGCACGCCGTTTCCTCGGAAACCGAAGAGCGCGGCGGCAAAGCCATCACCGTGGTTGAGTTGCGAGGTTAAAATGAAAAACCTCGAAGGTTGGTCGTCAGGTATCACCTTTCGAATTTTGGGCACCGTTGGTTATGGCTGAAGCCGGATCATTCGCGGATCGCGTCAAGCAGCAGGCGGACATTGTCCGGGTCATCGGTGAATACGTCCGCCTGAAAAAGAGCGGCCAGAATTTCACCGGTCTCTGTCCTTTCCATTCGGAAAAATCACCTTCGTTTGCCGTGCATCCTGTGAAGCAGATTTACCACTGCTTCGGCTGTGGCGTTGGCGGGGATGTCTTCAAATTTGTCATGGAAATGGACAAGTGTCCTTTTCCGGAAGCCATTCGAATCGTCGCGGAAAAGTGCGGCATTCCGGTACCTCGGGCCAAGGAGCGTTCGCCGGAGGAGCGCCGGGAGAATCAGCAACGCGCCGTCCTAGTCGAAATGCATCGCGAGACCCAGAGTTTTTTTGCCAAGCAGATGGAAAGCACAGCGGAAGGCAAGTTGGCGCGAGCCTACCTAGAAGATCGCGGCATCGACAAATCGATCATCGAACGTTTTGGCATAGGCTACACGCCCAGCGGGGGCGATGCTCTGCTTCGCGCGCTCCGCCCCAAGTACAACGAGAAGTTTCTGGTCGAATCCGGCTTGGTCTCCCGCGACCCGAGTGGCCGGCTATTCGATCGGTTCCGTCGCCGCATCACTTTTCCCATTTCCAACGAATCCGGGAAAATTGTCGCGTTCGGCTGCCGCGCATTGGGGGACGATCAGCCCAAGTATCTAAATTCCCCGGAAACACCCATCTATTCGAAAAGCCACCTGCTATACCACCTGGATCGTGCTAAAGACGCCCTACGCCGTTCTGATTTTGCCGTACTGGTCGAAGGTTACATGGACGCTATCGCTGTCGCCCGCGCCGGTATCAGTAACGTCGTGGCTAGTTGCGGCACCAGCCTGGCCGAGCCGCAGATCAAGCTTCTGGCCCGATTCACACACCGGGTCATCGTCAACTACGATCCCGATACCGCTGGCCAGAACGCCACCGAGCGGTCCATTTCGCTTCTTCTCGAACAGGATTTCGAAGTGCGGGTCCTGGCTCTGCCGGGAAACGCCGATCCCGACAAGTTTATTCGCGAACACGGCCCCGAGGCTTACGTGACCTTGCTGAAACAGGCCCCGCCCTACGTCGACTATTTAATCGCGCGCGCGCGCCGCATGGATCTGACCACCGGCGAGGGCAAGGTCCGCGCCGTGAACTTTCTCCTGCCCTACGTCCAGAAAATTCCCAATCGAATCTTGCGATCGGAGTGGGCCACCCGCATTTCGCAGCAGCTTCGGGTGGACGAGCCGGTACTTCGCGCCGCGCTTAGTAAAGCCGCGACGGAGCGGCGCAGCGAAGTGAAGACCCGGCCAGAGTTGGTCGGGCGATCCGCGAAGCCCGCCGAACGTCGCTTGATTCGAATGCTCGCCGAATCGGAGTCGTTCCGTGAGGAACTCGCGCGCCAGCTCGATAGTGACCCGATTTACCTGGGCATGGAGACCGAGAGGATCTTTGCGGCCTTGGTCGCCGCAGGTGTCTCTGGCGGTCCGATTCAGGCTAGCGAACTGGGTGCTTCCCTGGAGGACCGGGATCGCCGTCTTTTCTTCGAAATCCTCTTCGAAGAATCTAACGAGGCCACTTGGGAGGAAGCCCAAAGCTGCCTCGAGGCGCTCCAGCATCGCCGGGCCGAGCGAGAGCTTGCCGATGTGCAACGGAGCATCGAGGCGAATCCCGCGGGCCCCGGCCTGCGTGGCCTGCTGGAGCGAAAACAGGAGTTGATGAAGAAAATTGCCGCTACCCATTAGCCGGTTCAGGGTAGGTGGTTGGTTCCCTGGCGTTTTCCACCAATTAAAGCATTGACTGAAACGGACTTACCCGTGTAGCGTAACGAGGTTTATCGAGTAACGATTCGGCCGCTAACTGCATCTAAAATGAGTAATTAGCGGCGGGACCGGGTGCGGGCGTTACGCGGGTTCGGTCAACGCACGAGGCGAAGGGCAGACGGCAGCACGGCGCAGAGGGCTTCACACGACGTTCACAGTGACCGCACGGCGGATTTCACTACAGCGTTTTTTTGGGGAATTTCCCCTCAATTTGCGCCCCGCCTCTCCCTGTTTGTATTTTCACCTCGCCGTTCTAGGCGTTCCCGTGGGTGCGTTCCAAACATCTCCATGTGGCTTCCGGCTAATTCGGGGAGGATTTTGTGGCTGTAGTAGGTCTTGAAGAAAAATACGACGCAGTACGCCAGCTGATTGCCGTCGGTAAAGAACGCGGCTATCTGCTGTACGACGAAGTGAATGATTCACTGCCGGCCGAGGTGCATTCGTCCGAAGAAATCGACGATCTTCTTACCACCTTCGAACGCAACGGAATTGAAATCTACGAGGACCAGGCTTCCGCAAAGGCCGCGCGAGCCGTGGAAGTTTCCGCCGAGGGCGGCGATCACGAGGTGGTCGTAAAGGAAGACGCCCATGAGGGCGAAAGCGAACTGGACCTCACCCCTGGATCGTTGGAAAAGACCAACGATCCGGTGCGCATGTATCTGCGCGAGATGGGCACCGTGCCGTTGCTCACTCGCGAAGGCGAAGTCACGATCGCCAAGCGAATCGAGCGCGGCCAGTTGGTAGTAATGAAAGCGATCACCCGTTCCCCGATCGTAATCAAGGAACTCATCGCGGTTGGCGACGACCTCCGCAAAGGTGCGCGCTCCATCAAGGAAATCGTGCAGTTCGACGATGAAGAGCTCACCGAAGAGAAGATCGCCAACAAGACCAAGCAGACCCTTAAGCACATCGAGAAAATCGCCAAGCTGTACGACACTGGTTTGAAGCAGGCGGTCAAGCTCGAGAAAACTCCCAAGGCCAAAAAGCGCTCGTACATTCACGCCAAGTGGGATGTCGCGCGATCCCGCATTGAGATTTCTCTGGCGGTTCGTGACATCGATTTCAATCCCTTTGAGAAAAAGCGGCTCATCGACAAGATGCGTGGCACCATCGAGCGGCTGCAATCGTTAGAACGGGAAGCGGGCCGATTGGAGCGCCGCGTTGATGTTGCCAAAGGCGACGTCGCGTCGGAAGCACGCAAGGAACTTCGTACCCGCCGCGTCGAGCTGAAGGACATCGAGGTCGCCAGCGAAGTCGGGCTAACCGAGCTTAAGCGCACCCTCACCATCATTCACCGCGGCGAGGCCGAAGCCGAGCAGGCCAAGAAGGAATTGATCGAAGCCAACTTGCGCTTGGTCGTTTCCATCGCTAAGAAATACACCAATCGCGGTCTGCAGTTCTTGGATCTGATCCAGGAGGGCAACATCGGCTTGATGAAAGCCGTCGACAAATTTGAATGGCGTCGCGGTTACAAGTTTTCTACCTACGCCACCTGGTGGATCCGCCAGGCCATCACCCGCGCCATCGCTGATCAGGCCCGCACCATTCGCATCCCGGTGCACATGATCGAAACGATCAATAAACTGGTGCGCACCAGCCGGCAGCTGGTCCAGGAACTCGGCCGCGAGCCGACCAGCGAAGAAATCGCTAAGCGTATGGACATTCCGGTGTCCAAGGTTCGGAAAATCTTGAAGATCGCCCAGGAGCCCATTTCTCTGGAGACTCCCATCGGCGAAGAAGAGGATTCGCACCTCGGCGATTTCATCGAGGACAAGGCGGTGGTATCGCCGTCCGATGCGGTTATTAACCTGAATCTGAAGGAACAGACCTCGTCGGTGTTGAAGACCCTGACGCCCCGGGAAGAAAAAGTGATCAAGATGCGTTTCGGTTTGGACGACGGTAGCGAACACACACTTGAGGAAGTGGGGCAATCTTTCGCGGTTACCCGCGAGCGCATTCGCCAGATTGAGGCCAAAGCCTTGCGCAAGTTGCGTCATCCGTCGCGCTCGCGCAAGCTCCGTGCTTTCCTGGAAGGCCCTTCGCGCGATTACCTGTAGAAACAAATTGAACGCAAAAGGAAAAAACGCCCGCGAATCCCGCGGGCGTTTTGCATTTCGCGGATCGCTTAATTCAGGCAGGTAGTTGGACGATAGCTTCGCGCATGTTTTGCTCGACTTCTTGTCGCGTAGGTCCGGTCATGCACAGCCCGGCAAGTCCGGAGAGTCCGCCGGATATCGGGTTTTGCTTTCTTCCACCACGATCAAATATTTCTTCATTCTTACCCCCCCTTGTTCCAGTATGCCGCTCACTCGCAGAATCATTCTTTGGTCTTAAAAAAATAAATGGTCAGGCGGGCCATCCAAAGCCCCAAAAATCCCAGGAAAATGCCTAACGCCAGAAGAAAGCGCCGGTTGTCGAGTCGTTGGGGCATGCTCAGCGTCGCTCGGAAAATCAAATCGTCTACGGCGATGAACAGGGTAATCAGCGCGCAACCTAGCCAGGCACATTGCGCTGCAAAATATCGCAGCGTTTCAGCGCGGCGCTCTGGCGCAAACCAATGCTCTTTGTTGGGTAAATGGATCGCCGCGGTTGGCACCGCCCCCACAAGTTTCGGGGTGCCAAACGCCACCAACGCGAAGGTGGCGAACAGGGCCGCCTGCGCATACAGGAAGGTGTCTCTGGGCATCCATCCACTCGCCAGTCCGTTGCTTCGAAAGTGCACAGCGATCACCGCAGGCAGCAGCGGGCTCCAGTGTGCCCACTGTACGGTCGCAAGCAACAGTAGAAATGCAAAGATGATTACCGGCAAACGATTGGATCGGCTGTCTTCCATCTAGTTCCATGCCCAGCGTGAATGGCGTGCCGCGCAGCGTTCCGGTGACTCCAGCGTCCTTTTAGCCGCTCCGTCGGTAAATGCCAGACCGGTCATTAACGGCGTCGCGATTTCCGTCCACTACATCACTCGTGCACACGAAAGTTCGGTGTTTCGCGCCAAGCTCAATCAGATCCTCATCGGCTTGCTCGGCTCGGAAGCACCCGCCGGAGTGGCGGCCACCTCCGAGCCAGTTCTCCAGCACGCCAATTCCCCTATGCGGTGAGTCGATCCCTGGAGATCGGATGCAGCTGCCAAATTTCGAGCGAGGTCAGTTGCTTTAGGTCCGGTTCGGCCAGCGCCACTCGTAACGGTCCTTCAGGATTCCGATAAATTCTGGTGGTGACGGCGTGCCGGTTATTGCAAATCAGTTCCGCCACCGATGCATCCAGGAACAAGCGAAAACTCCACAGTCCCGTGAAGCTGTTTTCGAGCCGAATGGAAACTTCGTTCACCGTCAACTTCACTCCGAAAGCCTCCGGTTCCATCGCGAGTGAAAACCAAGGGCGGTGGTTGTCGGCCACCATGAACGCGGATCTGGCCGCGTTTGTTGCCCAACTGATTTCTCCGCACAGATTTTCTATCGGAAACTCGCGCAGCGCTGCTGCCCGCTCGGCCCCGTCCTTCGGAAACACAAACGCCTTCCCCCGAAGCGATTTAGTCTCCGATGCTGCTTTCATTTCCAACTCGCCGTGTTCACCGATCGTCAGCACCCGCGGCAGGGCCATGCACCCGGCCCAGCCCGCCGCACTGTATTCCGCTTCCGGGCGTTTCTCCGGAATCCAGCCCCACAGAATCCGGTCGCCGTTCGCCGCCATCTGCGTTTTCTGGGCGTAGTACGCTCCGTAATCAAGGATTCCTTGCTTCTGGGAATGAAACAGCAAATCCACCGGATCAAGTTCTCCGGTTTCCCAGATCACTTTTCCGGCCGTCGAATACAACAGCACATGCTTGTTCCCCAGCGCGAAAAAATCAGGGCATTCCCACATTTCTCCGGTATCGACCGGATTATTTCCTTCACGCCCGCTCCACGCTCCCGATGCCAGCGGATGCAAATACTCCCACTTACGCAAATTCGTCGACCGGTACAGCAGCACTCGCCCTCCGACCTTGCGCACTCCGGACCCAACGCCCATGTACCAAACACTTCCGTCTCGCCACAAAAACGGATCGCGAAATCCGGTCAGCGTAGGATCGTCCGGCGGCTGCAGCACCGGCTCTTTCCACTTCACCCAACTCCTAAGTTGGGAATCCTCACAAGTCGCGAGGCATTGCACTTCGCGGAAAGTGTTAACGCCGTCTCGCAGCGTGGCGCGATCCGCTGAAACGCTTCGCACTCCGGTATATAAGATCGTGGCGGTGTGGTGATCATCCACAGCGCTTCCGGTGAAGCAACCTTGCGCGTCATCCCCTCCCGGCGTCGGCGCCATCGCCACCGGCAGGTGCTGCCAGTGAATCATGTCGCTGCTCACCGCGTGCGCCCAATGCATGTCGCCCCACACCGCGGCGTGCGGATTGTACTGAAAAAACATGTGATACGCGCCCTTCCAGTAAATCGGGCCGTTGGGATCATTCATCCAGTTTTTCGCCGGAAGCAGATGAAACTGTGGCCGCAGCGGATCGGCGGCTAGCTTCGCGCGCAGCGGGCCATGACGCTGCCCGGCCTTCCACATTCCACGTGATGGTCCGCCGCCGACCAGCACCGCTGCTGATCCCATCACTCGCAGAAATTCCCGGCGCGATTTCCCTATTTTCCTCATAATAGCTCACAGTTGGCGGGGCTACCCGCCCAATTCCCGCCAGTGCCCTGCATTCTTGGTGCACAGAATTCGTTCCGTTATACTCGCGGCAATGTTGGTCGCCGAAGACATCCTGGTCACCGACGCCCTCCAACTTGGTCCACCCAACAATTGTTGGACGCCGGTTCCGCGCTCACCGCCCAGGAACTCGATCGCCCTCTCAACGCTTCCCATGGTTCCGTCGCCGGAACACTGGGCCACATCTAGTACCGGGAACGAGCCCGGTTAAAGTCGCTTTCGCGCGGACGCACCTGCGCCCTTGGACGAGGTTGGCGACCCGGAGCCATTCCGAATCTGCGGTCGGAACCCAACCGCGCGGTCCTGAAACAGAAGTGGCCGGAAGTCTGGCTTGGCCTGCAGGAGTGGCTCGAGAGTCTGCCGGAAGCGGAATTGGACTGTTCGTAGCCATGGAAAGGACTTCTGCATCTCGCGTTGGGAACTGCTTGCTCACCTCGGGAAGCATTCGACGCTGCACCGCGGCCAAATCGCGGGGATGTCGCGCGCTTTCGGAACACAGCCGCCGAACTCAGCTCTATTCATCATATTTACCTCGAAATCGAGCTGGCTACGTGAGTCGCTGGCCGCTCAGAAGTTGCTTGGCCCGCGAAGCAAAAAGCCCCGCTCCCGTATACATCGCCGCCAGCAGCGCAAATCCTGCGAACAGGCTCACCCGCTGCGCAATCCATCCCAAGGAAAAGCTCATCAGCAATTGCAACGCGGTGGTCACAATCGCGATCGCCGACTGAGTTCGCCCCATGAAGTGCCTTGGCACGATGCTCATCAGCGTCGATTGCGACACCACGCCGGAAATCGATCGGCAAAATCCAAACACCGCTTGCAACGTTGCTGCGCCGAGCATAAACGACACCAGTGGCGCGAACAAATGCCCGGTAGCCAAAAAGGCGATCGCCCACACATACATGGTCATGCGCCACGCCCCGGATAGCTGGGAGGCCACCAAGCCTCCACTCACCGCTCCCAGCGCCCATGCGGCTTCCAGATAACCCAATCCGCGCGCGCCGGAATGTAGCAGGTCGTTAGCCAACGCCACCAGCACCACGTTCGCGCTCACCACTCCTGCCATCAGCGCCGCATGGGTCACGCCCACCGCCAGCACCTTCGGCTGGGTTTTTAGATACGCAAATCCTTCTTTCATATCCTTGTAAAGTGCCAACGATAGCCCGGCCTCGGCGACCTCCGGATTTTCTGTGGTCTCCAATCCCTGCGAGGTCGTGTCGGTCGCCTCCGAATATTCGCGCGATTGCGATTGGTGGCTCCGCGGTGAAACGTATCCGCGTCGCATCTGATACAAACACAGTGCCGACACGATGTAGGTCAGCCCGTCAATTCCCAAAATTCCTGAAATCCCCGCCGAATCATAGATAAATCCCACGAATGCACCTGCGATCATCATCCCGCTTTGCACCCCGATCAGCACCGCCGCGTTGGCCCCGGTGAACTGGCTCGGCGGGATCACCTCCTGTACCAGCGCGTTTACCGTGGCCCAGTACATCGCCGAACCGGCCCCGGTGATTAGCGTCATCAGGTACAAGTGCCACAGCTCCAACCGGCCGCGCCACGCAATGTACGCCGTCGCCAGCACCACCCCCCCGCGCAGGAAGTCCAGCAGTACTCCCAGATATCGCCGGTCCAGGCGGTCGATCAACACGCCGCCCACAAACGGCACAAATAGTCCGGGCAGCGTCACCACGATCACCTGCAGGCTGACCTTGATCGTCGAATGGGTTTCCGAAAGGATGTACCAACTCACCCCGGTGAAATTCATTCCGCTGCCAAACAGCGAAACGAACATCGCTAGAAAAAAGTATCGGAAACCGCGCTGCGACCAGATCAAGCTCCAGTCGACCCGGGTTTGTGCGGTGGTTGTGCTCATGTGTCGCACGTTTATTTTAATGCCCGGCGCGCCGCGCGTCGTCAGCAAAGAAATCGGTATTTCGCTGTCATGTGCTCGACAATTTGCCAAAATTTCGGGACAATCCACCGGGAAAAGAGGTCCATATCGCTTCATCGTCGCCGAAAGCGAGTCCGCGATGAGAGGGTTGCTGATCACCATCCTTTCCACCGTTGCTGTTGTGGTTGTGGTAGTGCTGGCCGGATACGTTTTGTCCCGCGACCCCAGCGCACTCCGCTCCAACCATTACAACCAATTGCCCGAAACCCTCCGGACCTCCATTACCGACGTCGAGCTCCAGCCTTCCTGGCGAGCAGGCCTCCAGAGCATTCAACCTGGGCCCTTCATCCATGGTCTTCCCTCGCATGTTGAGGTAACCACCACGGGAAACGTTCCATATCCAGCGATGGAAATGGTCCCTCCACGAAAACTGCTGCGCCAAATTTCCGATCCCAAGCTTCCGTTCGGTGGCTGGTGGACTTTTGAGATTGAGCCGGCTTCTCCTGGAGCGACGTTGCGCATCACCGAAGACGGCCACCTCGCCAATCCCTTTTTTCGCTTCATGCCCTGCTTTATCTTTGGCCACATCTCGGAAATCGACCGCTTCCTCCGCGCGCTTTGCCAAAAATTCAACGAAACTCCGGACATCAAGGGCTAACCATGGGAAACAAAGTGCACTGCACCGTGCGGTTCCAGAAGCAGACCTTTCAAGGCCAAGCTTTGCTGGAGACCTCCGAAATTGTTTTCCGCGCGACCGATCCAAGTTTTCGTCTCAGGCTTCCGTTTTCCACCCTGGGTTCGGTCCGTGCTTCTGCCGGAGAGCTGCGCGTCGACACCCCGGAAGGCCAGGCTGTTTTTGAGCTCGGTGCCAAAGCCGAGAAATGGCTTGAGAAAATCCTGCACCCGAAAACGCGCTTGGAAAAACTGGGCGTGAACGCCCGAACCACCGCGTTGCTGCTGGGCGATTTTCCTGACGACTTCAAGCACGAACTTAGCAAACTTGAAAAAAGCGCTGACGGAGACAAGCCACCGGCCGCCAATGCCTCCATCTTTCTTCTGGCGAACGCTCCCGCAGACTTACGTGCGGTTGCCAAGGCCGCAAAAAACTTAGTTAAAGCGGTTTCGCTGTGGGTTGTTTATCCCAAAGGCCAAAAAGACATCACCGAAGTTGCCGTTATCACCGCTGGCCGGAAAGCCGGTCTCAAGGACATTAAAGTCGTCAGTTTCTCCGCCACCCACACCGCCTTAAAGTTTGTCCTTCCTGTTTCCGCACGCTAATTTCTCGCTTCACGAACCCGCACCATCACTTCACCTAGCGGAAATTTCGTCCGCGGTCCTAAGATAGCTGCATGACCTCTCTCCTCGACGTCGCGAATCTGACTGTCGAGCTGCCCACTCCCAACGGTTTGGTGCGTCCCGTCAATGAAGTGTCGTTGCAGATCGCACCCAGCGAATCGCTGGGCCTCGTTGGCGAGTCCGGTAGCGGCAAAACCATGATGGCGCTGGCATTGATGGGGCTGCTGCCTCCCGGTGCGCGTGTCTCAGGCCAAGCCCGCATGGCCGCTGCCTCTGGCGGCGCAACTCACCCGATCGATCTTACCAATCTCTCAGAGCGCGAATGGTGCGCGGTGCGCGGTCGCCAGATCGCCATGATTTTCCAGGAGCCTATGACCGCTCTCAATCCCGTTTTGCGCATCGGCTTTCAGGTCGCAGAAGCGGTGCGCGTGCACGAGCCGGCGTTGTCCTCCTTCGAAACGCACCGCCGCGTGCTCGCTGCTCTGCAACGCGCCGCTGTCCCTGAGCCCGAACGCCGGGCTTCGCAATTTCCCCATCAGCTTTCCGGCGGCCTGCGTCAGCGGGCCATGATTGCCATGGCGCTGGCGGGTGGCCCGCGGCTGTTGATCGCCGACGAGCCCACCACCGCCCTCGACGTAACCGTGCAAAAGCAAATCCTCGACCTTCTGGATCGTCTCCGCCGCGAATTGCAACTCGGCTTGCTGTTTATCACCCACGATCTGGGTGTAGTCGCTCAAGTCGCCGATCGGGTCGCGGTCATGTACGCCGGCCGCGTGGTTGAATATGGTCCCGTGCAGGAAGTCCTGCGGCGTCCCAGCCATCCGTACACGCGCGGATTGCTCGCCGCATCGCCGCTGCTCGAGCGCGGCCGGCTGGTCCCGATTCCCGGTACCGTTCCGCAGCTCACCGCATTGCCGCCCGGGTGCTCATTCGAACCTCGATGTGCGCTACGGCTGCCCGCGTGTGTGTCCGCGGTGCCAGACTTGCGCCCGGCGTCGCAGGGTCACGACGCGCGGTGCATCCTGATACCGAGCGGCTTTGCAGCAAGCAGCCAGCTCCAGTAACGCCCAGCGGAGGGAACAATTACGTGGCGACGCCGGTATCAACAGCGACTCTTCTCGATGTCCGCAATTTGCGAAAAAGCTTCGCCGCTTCAGCGGGAATTTTTTCCTCTGGTGCAGTCCGGAAACCCGACTTCACCGCCGTAGCTGGCGTCAGCTTCTCAATTGCTCCCGCAGAGACCTTCGCGATTGTGGGCGAAAGCGGTTGCGGCAAAACCACGCTCGCTCGGATGCTACTCCGCCTGATCGAGCCGGACTGCGGCGAAATTCGTTTCGATGGACAGGATTGGCGGGGCTTCAACAGCGAGCAACTTCGCCGGCACCGGCGCCAAATGCAGATGATCTTCCAGGATCCCTTCGCGTCGCTGAATCCCAGAATGCGCGTGGGCGCGATCGTCGCTGAGCCCCTTGCGATTCACGAACCGAAGCTGTCGGCCATTCAGCGTCGCGACCGGGCCGCAGCCATTCTGGGGCGTGTTGGGCTTACCTCCGAAGCACTGCAGCGGTATCCGCACGAATTTTCTGGCGGTCAGCGGCAACGCATAGGTATTGCCCGCGCGCTCATTCTTCAGCCTCGCTTGATTGTCGCCGACGAGCCGGTGTCCGCTCTGGACGTCTCCGTCGGCGCCCAGGTGCTTTTGCTGTTGCAGGAGTTGCAGCGCGAATTTCACCTTACTTATGTTTTCATTTCGCACAGCCTTCCGGTGGTCGCGCAGATTGCCACCCGGGTAGCGGTGATGCGCGCCGGTCAGTTCCTGGAAGTCGGCCCAGTCGAGCAGGTCCTGCACCATCCCGCCAATGATTACACCCGCGAACTTCTTGCCGCGGTCCCTGAACTTCCCCGCATATAATTTCTCTGGCCTTCCGCGATCTTGCCAGCTAAAACATTTCCGACAGGCCTGAATCGAGCTGTTCCTAAGTCCGAGGAAAACCGTATGGCCACTTCGCCTCTCCCGGAATCTGAAACTGCATCCCACCCGCGCGTGGCCCTCGGGGCTCTCGCGCGGGTCGCCGGAGTTTTTTTCTCTCCCAAACCCACCTTTGACGACATCGTGCATAGACCAAGTTGGCTTCTCCCAGTCCTGCTGCTCACGCTCATGAGCCTGGCGGTCAGCTTCTCCATCAATCAGCGCACCAATTGGCGCGAATTCATGGCCGATCAACTGGACAAAAGTCCTTCTGCGGCGCAGTTGTCGCCTGAACAAAGAGAGCAGCGCATCGAAGCCGGCGCAAAATTCTCACCGCCGTTCACCTACGCCGTCGGACTGATGGGCCCGATCCTGGCGTTCCTGATCGTTTCTCTGGTCATGTGGGGCGCCTACAATTTGTTGGGCGGCGCAAACACGAACTTCAGCACTTCCTTTGCCATCACCACGCACGCTTTTCTTACCGGGCTTGTCAGCAGCCTGGTCTTTCTTTTGGTGCTGTTCCTAAAACCTCCGGGCACCGTTGACTTGCAAAATCCCGTGGCCACCAATCTAGCCGCCTTCCTTCCGACGGACGCTGCGAAATGGCTGATTGCTCTCTGCAAATCCATCGACATCTTTTCCTTCTGGACCCTGCTGCTCCTTGCCATCGGATTCGCGGCCACCCATCCTCGCAAGCTGCAGGGGAGCAAATCCTTTTCCATCGCGTTCACCGTTTGGGCGGTGATGGTGCTCGTTAAGATCGGATGGGCCTTGGTCTCCCCGTGATCCGTTTTCCTGCTGATACACTTTCACGGTGAATTTATCTTTTGAAGTCCTGGCCAGCGATCCCACCGGTGCGCGGCGTGGCCGTCTCAGCACTCCTCACGGCGTCGTCGAAACTCCTGTATTCATGCCGGTCGGGACCGCCGCGTCGGTTAAGGCGCTCACCCAGGAACACCTGGAAACGCTCGGCGCCTCCATAATTCTTGCCAACACCTATCACCTGTATCTTCGTCCCGGTTACCAATTGATCCGGCAGCTCGGCGGTTTGCACCCGTTCATGTCCTGGTCGCGCGCAATTCTTACCGATTCGGGCGGCTTCCAGGTCTTCAGCCTCTCCGAGCTTCGCAAGGTCACCGATGAGGGTGTGCGCTTCCGCTCCCATCTCGACGGTTCAGAGCATCTCCTTACTCCGGAAAAATCTAGCGAGATCCAGCTCGCCCTTGGTTCGGACATTGCCATGGTTCTGGACGAATGTATTGAAACTCCGGCTCCTCGGTCTGCCGCTGAGTCCGCGGTTGCCCGCACGACCGCATGGGCCGCTCGGGCTCGCGGCTACTTCAGCGGCTTTTCCGCCCGCAATTCCGACATCACGCAGTCGCAGTTCGGTATCGTGCAAGGCGCGACCTTCGCCGACCTGCGCCGGCAAAGCGCCCAGCAACTTCTTCAGCTTGATTTTCCTGGCTACGCGGTCGGTGGCCTGGCGGTCGGCGAACCTCACGCCGTGACCTGTGAGATGACCGGCGAAGTCACCTCGCTTCTTCCCGCGGATCGGCCACGTTATCTGATGGGTGTCGGGCGCCCTGAACATCTCGCGGACTATGTCGCCCTCGGCATCGATATGATGGATTGCGTCTTGCCCACACGTGCCGCTCGCCACGCTTGCATTTACACTCACCAGGGACGCGTGCTCATCAAGAACGCCCGCTACGCCGGGGACCAGCGTCCGCTCGATTCGGCGTGCTCCTGTTCGGTCTGCAACCGGTACAGCCGCGCCTACTTACGCCATCTTTTTGCTGCCGGAGAAATCACTGCTGCCATCCTCGCCACCATCCACAATGTCCACTTTTACCTTGACATAATGCGCCAAATCCGCGAGGCTATCGGGTTTGGGAACCTAGCAAAATTCTCTTCTGCGATGCACGCTCGCTACGCGGCGGGTCCGGAATGAGGGGCGACCCCGCAACACTCTGGGTCACCGGATCTCCAAAGCGTGTGGATGGTCCGCGCGGTACCAAAAGCATAGAATTATCTGGCTAGTGAGCGAGGACCTTCTCCGCGGCAGTCTGTTTCTATCTGCTGTCTTCACTCACCGATTTCGATACGTGGCAGGACGCTGTTCGGATTCACACGGAAAGGACCGGGTTCTATCATTAAGATGTTTGCGGCGATGATCTTCCAGGCTGGCGGCCTTGGTGCCGCTCTCGGCAGCCCTATCATCATGATGGCGGTGGTGATGGGTATCTTCTATGTAATGCTCATCCTTCCTCAGCAGCGCCAGCGTAAGAAATTGCAGGAAATGCTCTCGGCCATTAAGGCCGGAGACAAAGTCATCACCAACGGCGGCATCTACGGCACTGTCAACGGGATCGATGGCGACACCGTCATTCTCAAGATCGCCGATCAGGTCAAAATCCGTATCGCGCGGTCCGCCATCACTCAGGTCGAGGCTCCCGAAGATGCCAAATAATATCGTCCGCTTCGGAGTTTCCCGCCCGGCTTCTTTGGAGCGGAGTTCGGTCTACATTCTCCAATCATGAATCCTAATTTGAAGTGGAAAGCGGTTGCGATTTTCGTAGTGATTGTGCTCTGCATCTACAGCCTTATCGGCTTTCCAACTTTCCCTACCTCGCTCGCGCAGTTAAAGGAAAATTTCGCACACCAGATCAAGTTGGGTCTCGATCTACAGGGGGGCACGCACCTGATTCTCCAGGTGCAGGTCCAGGAAGCCATTGCGCAGGAAACCGATCAGACCGTCGACCGTCTCACCAGCCAGCTGCGCGCCAAAAACATTCGCTACGATGAAGTTCGCCGCATCGACGACACCCATATCATCATTCGCAATGTTCCTTCGGATCAGCTCTCGCAATTTCGAGATTTGGTGAACGCCCAACTGAGCAACATTTGGGACCTGGGTCCCGCCGCTGGCGATCCCTCTGGCTACACCTTGGCGCTTCGCCCCAGCGCGATCGCTGCCATTCGAGAGCAGACCATGCAGCAGTCGCTGGAAACCATTGAGCGGCGCATCAACGCTCTAGGTCTCACCGAGCCAACCATTCAGCTCCATGGCCGCAACGACAACGAAATTCTCGTTCAGCTCCCCGGCGAAGGCGATCCTACTCGCGCCAAGGCGGTCATTCAGGCTGGCGGACAATTGGAGTTGAAGCTGGTCGAAGATCCAAACCCGTACCCTTCCCAAAACGCGGCCCTCGCTCAGCATGGCGGCGTCTTGCCCGCGGGCACCGAACTGGTTTCCGGCCGCGCGGAATCTCGGGCTACTTCGCCTGCCGACACCGGCGAGAATTGGTACGTACTTAGTCGCGCACCCGTGGTCACCGGCCGCGATTTGCGCAGCGCCAACGAAAATCGCAACACCAACAATCCTGGTCAGTGGCAGGTCAATTTTTCTCTTTCACCGGAAGCCGCGCGCCGCTTCGGTCCCTTCACCGAACAGAACACCGGCCGCCAGATGGCCATTGTTCTGGAGCATCACGTTTATTCTGCACCGGTCATCAAGGGCCGGATCGACGATACCGGCTTCATCGAAGGCAACTTTGGTCAGGAATCGGCGCACGACCTCGCGCTCATCCTCCGCGCTGGAGCGCTGCCTGCCTCGATCCGATATCTTGAAGAACGGACCGTTGGTCCCTCGTTGGGCGCCGATTCGATTCGACACGGTGTGGAAGCCTCCATCTTCAGCCTTCTGGTGGTCATGATCTTCATGGTCGTGTACTACCGTTTGTCGGGAGTGAACGCGGTCATCGCATTGATTCTCAACCTCCTGATTCTGCTCACCGCCCTGGCGCTTTTCGGAGCGGTGCTGACCCTCCCTGGAATCGCGGGCGTCATTCTTACCATCGGCATGGGCGTCGATTCGAACGTGCTGGTTTTCGAACGAATTCGCGAGGAGCTTCGCAACGGCAAGTCCGCCGCGGCCGCTGTTCAAGCCGGCTTCGACAAAGCGTTTTTGACCATCATCGACACCCACGTCACCACCGTGGTTTCCGCTTTTTTCCTGTTTCTTTTCGGTACTGGCCCGATCCGGGGCTTCGCTATCACTCTTACCATCGGCTTGATCGCCAACGTTTTCACCGCGATCTACGTCTCGAAGACAATTTTCCAGTATCACCTAGCGAAAATGGATCGCCAGGGCGAGCTCAGCATTTAAGTTCGTACTAGCACCGTCAGGCGATAGGTACTTTGGGGCTCACCTGTCATCCAATGGTAGGCACAGGTATCCAACGGGAACAAACCGGCAGCCGCTGGAGTCTAAAGAAGGGAAGCAAAAGAATGATCGAGTTCTTCAAGGAACCCAACATCGACTGGATGGGGAAAGCGAAGTATTTCTTCGCCCTCAGCGGTGTTCTCCTGCTCGCCGGTCTAATCTCCTGGGCCCACAAGGGCGGCCTCCGTTATGGCATCGATTTCAAAGGCGGCACCAACGTGGACGTCCGTTTCGCCCAGCCACCCAATATCGACGAGATTCGCCGCGGCTTAAGTGCCCAGGGCCTGGGCAATAGCGAGATCCAAAGTATCAGCAGTGGCTCGGCTGCTTCCGGTTCCGATGAAATCCTGATTTTCGTCGAACAGCAAAAAGGACAGGGCGAAGCCGAAGACACCAGCAAAGCTCAAGTCCTTACCGCACTCAATGCCATCTACGGCGTGAAAGATGCGTCCAAGCCGGACTTCAACTCCGCCACGCCTTCTTCTTTGGACGCCATTCTCACCCAGCACGACCCGTTGAACCTCTCCACCAACGCCGGTGACCGCTATGCGCAGTTGGCGCGTAAGATTTTGGCTTATCGCGACTCCGAAAGAGCCGGTGTGCTGAGCAATCTCGATGACCTCTCCCGCGTTGACGGTGTGACTCCTGCGGTCCTGTCCACCCTAAAGGGCAGTTTTGCCGTTGGGAGCTTTGCGGTGCGAAATGTCGAGATCGTTGGCCCCAAAGTAGGTGGTGAGCTGCGCAGGCAGGCTATCTTTGTCACCCTATATGCTTTGGCAGGCATGCTGGTATATATTGCGTTCCGCTTTCAGTGGGTCTACGGAGCTGCTGCCGTTCTGGCTGTTTTTCACGACGTTCTCATTACCTTGGGATTTTTCTCGCTGCTGAATTTCGAGATCTCTCTCACCGTGATCGCGGCACTCCTGACTCTGGTTGGCTATTCGATGAACGACACTATCGTCATCTTCGACCGCATTCGCGAAAACAACCGCTTATTGCGCCGCGAGTCCTTCGCTGCCGTGGTGAACAAGTCCATCAACCAAACCCTGTCACGAACGATCTTGACTAGCGGTCTGACTTTCCTTACCGTGCTCGTCCTGTTCCTGATGGGTGGCCAGGTGCTCCGTGCTTTCTCCTTTGCCCTGGTGGTAGGGATTGTGGTAGGAACGTACTCCAGTTTTGGCATTGCCGCACCCCTGCTGGTCGCCTGGAATCATTGGCGCGGCCAAGGAGCGGTTGCAGGCTCCGGAACCGCAGCCGGACGTTTGGCCCCTGCGGGCAGGAGGTAAGATCCATGTTCGAAGATATGGTGGTTTCAGGCGCGAATCCTACGAAGACCAATAAACCTTGGACGGTGGTGCTGTCGATGTTGTTCCAGGTGCTCTTTCTGGCCGTTCTTATCCTGATTCCTCTCATCTACACTGAGGCTCTCCCCAAGACCATGATGGCCACTCTCCTCGTGGCGCCTCCTCCTCCGCCACCGCCTCCACCCCCGCCGGTCGCAGCCCAGGTGGTCCACATCAAGCCGCAAGTTCACCTGATGGACGCCGGCAAGCTGGTGGCTCCCAAGGTCATCCCGAAGGACATCAAAATTATCAAGGAAGACGCTCCGGATATGAGCGCGAACACCGGCATGGGAGTTCCGGGCGGTGTCGCCGGCGGCTCTCTCGGCGGCGCTCTCGGAGGCGTGATTGGTGGTATGGGCGGCGCTCCGCCTCCGCCGAAGCCCACGGCCGGCCGCATCCGCCAGGGCGGCAGCGTCCAGGCAGCTTTGCTGGTCAACAAGGTTCAGCCTGTCTATCCGCCGCTGGCGCGCCAGACCCGTATTTCCGGCACGGTCCGGCTGCACGCCATTATTTCCAAGTCCGGCTCGGTTGAGTCTCTGGAAGTGATCTCCGGACACCCGCTGCTGGTTCGCGCCGCGCTGGACGCCGTGCAGCAGTGGAAATATAAGCCGACGCAGTTGAACGGCGAGCCGGTCGAAGTGGATACCACGATCGACGTGATTTTCTCTCTGAACGGTCAGTAGAACGGACCGCTGCGCTGGTCGTGGGGTCGGCGTTGCGTTTCGAGTATCTTCGCAAATCTCTCGTTGGCCCGGCCCCAGACGGTGCCCAGCAGAACCTTTAAGGAGCAACGAAATGCTAGCTACTTTGTACGTGTATGCGGCCCTGTTCTTGCAGTCTTCCACGGCTACTTCGTGGGACCTGCGCAGCATGTGGGGCTCGATGAGCGCACTACCCCGGACGGTTGTCGGGATTCTGTTCGTTCTTTCCATCTATTCTTTCGGCGTTATGATAGACCGCGCTTTGATGTACAGCGCGGCCCGCAAGCAGTCGCGTGTTTTCGTGCAGCAGGTTGCCGGCGCTCTGAAGGACGGCAAGCTCGACGAAGCCATCGCCATTGCGGAACGCAACAAGAAGAGCCATATCGCCAAGGTGGTCGCCACCGGGCTCTCCGAGTTCCAATCCGCGTCGCAGCAGGTTTCTGATGCCGATGTGATCGAAGCGGCTAAGCGCGGCTTGGAGCGCTCCGTCGCCATCGTTCACGCCGAGATGAAGCGGGGTCTTTCCGCCCTCGCCACCATCGGTTCCACCGCACCGTTCGTCGGTCTGTTCGGCACCGTCGTAGGCATCTTGAACGCCTTCAAGGGTATTGAGCAGAGCAAAGCGACCGGTCTCTCCGCGGTTGCTGGCGGTATTGCTGAAGCGTTGGTTACCACCGCGCTCGGCTTGCTGGTCGCCGTGCCTGCCGTGTGGGCCTACAATTACTTCACCAACCGCGTCGAAGCTTTCGACGTTGAGATGGACAACTCCTCGATGGAGCTGATCAACTACTTCATCCTGCGTCGCGGCGCGAAGAAGTAAGGATCAATCATGGCCTACAAGCCAAAAGCCGGTGCGCAGATGGCGTCACCCAACGTCATCCCTATGGCCGACATCATGCTCGTGCTGCTGATCATTTTCATGGTCGTCACCCCCATGTTGCAGAAAAACATGCCGGTAGACATGGCCAAGGTTGACAGCGCTCACGACATGCAGGACGCCGATAAGGATGACGCAATCGTGGTCGCCATCACTCGCGACGGCAACATTTTCCTCGGGCATACCCAGATTCGCAAGGAAGACATCACTGGTCAGATCAAGGATCGGCTTTCCAACCGTCTGGACAAGACCGTCTACGTGAAGAGTGACGCGCGCGCCAAGTACGGCGACGTGGTTGCTGTCGTGGACGAAATTCGCTCTGCGGGAGTGGACCAACTGGGACTTCTGACCGAGAAGAACCAGGCGGCCAGCAGGACGCCTCCTGCTCCGCCGCCAGCGGACTAATTCGGCGCTGGTTGCGACTGATCGGTCAATCAGCGGTTGTGTTTTTTTGCACTGTAGCTAGTCGTAGATAGATTGTTTGGCCGCGCCGATCCCACACGGCGCGGCTTCCTCGCCTGCCTAGATAGCAGCGAGCATAGGAGATGTTCCATGGGAATGTCAGTCGGAGATAACAAGGGCGGTGCGATGGCGGAAATGAACGTCGTCCCGCTCATCGATATTCTGCTGGTGCTGCTGATCATTTTTATGGTGATCACCCCGCTTACCCCTAAAGGCATGGACACTTTGGTGCCTCAGCCTAATCCTAATCAGCAGCAGAATCAGGACCTCGAAAACAAGACCGTCGTCGTGCAGGTCTTGTCCAATAATAAGGTCAAGATTAACAACGAGGATGCCACTTGGGACGGCCTCGGTCCGCGCATCGAGCAGATCTTCAAGGACCGCGCCGAGAAAATAGCTTTCGTCAAGGGCGATAACGATGTACTGTTTGCCGACGTTGCCCGGGCCATCGACATCATGCGCGGTGCCGGTATCGACAAAGTTGGTCTTATCACCGCCAAGCTCGAAGCCGGTCAGTAGAAAGGCTTCTTCGTTGCGTGCATCGGTCCCAGCTCCCTGGTGCACTGAGCGTCGAAGCGGACACAATCGGCCACTGGCCTGATACAAAAACGGCCTTCGCAGGGTGGACTTGAATTCCTCGTTTGGGGTGGATGCTTCGATGACTCACGGATCTCTAGTGATCGTTCGCCGGGTAGCCGCGATTGGGGTGGTGTTGATTCTGGTGACCTCGGTTTCCGGTTGCAATAAGCTCAAGGCTCGCGACCTCCTGAACAAAGGTGTAGCGGCGTTTAAGAATGGGCAATCGGATGCCGCAATTGAAGACTTCAAAGGCGCCAAGGAAGCCGATCCTGATCTTCTGAATGCTCGTCTGTATCTGGCCACCGCCTACGCCAGCCTTTATATCCCAGGCGCCCCGTCGGCGGAAAATATGGCTCGCGGCAACCAGGCGATCGCCGAGTTCAAAGAAGTTCTCGATAAGGATTCCAACAACCTCTCCGCCATCGATGGCATTGGGTCCATTCTTTTTCAGATGGCCGGCCAGCCCTTTGATCCCAAGAAATTTGAAGAATCCAAAAGCTACCACCAACGCCACATCCAACTGAAGCCCGAGGATCCCGAGCCCTACTACTGGATCGGTGTGATCGATTGGACCTTGGCCTTTCGTGCCAACGGCGAAGCACGCATGGATTACAACAAGAACAACATCAAGAAACAGGTCAAAGACGACCAGCCCCTACCGGAGGCCGTCCGCGCGCAATATACTCAGCAATACGGTCCGCTGGTCGATGAAGGCATCGCCGATCTTCAGAAAGCCATCTCCCTTCGCCCCGACTACGACGACGCCATGGCTTATCTGAACCTGCTGTATCGCCGCAAGGCCGATATGGCTACCAGTCAGGAAGAGCGTGCCAGCCTGATTAAGCAGGCTGACGACCTGGTCGACAAGGTGAAAGAAATTAAGCAGAAGCGTGCCGACCAGCCCCAACAAGCTTCTTAGCGCTTCACGCGTTTTAGAAGAAGAACCTTTCGGCGGGCGTCCTTACCGACGCTCGTAGTTTTCCGGTCGTAAGTCCCATCTCCGCGGCTCGCTCGGTTCACTTTTCAAGCGTATAATCGGTCATGCCGTCGGCTGGAAACGCACCTCTCAACTTCCACCAGAACCGCACCGAGCGCCAGCTCGACGCCCGCCTAGAAGAACTTCTCGCCAAACTGCGTAAGAACCGTCCTTCTGAGGATCCGTGGATCGTCCGCCGCGCCTACGAAATAGCTGCGGAGCGGCATCGCGACCAGATTCGCACCTCCGGTGATCCATACCTTTCCCACCTGCTGGAGGTCGCCCACATTCTCGCTGATATGCGCCTGGACGCCACCACCCTCGCGGCGGCTTTGCTCCACGACGTCATTGAAGACACCGAATTTCCTCTTTCTCGTATTGAAGAACGCTTCGGCCCGGAAGTCGCCCATCTGGTCGAGGGCGTAACCAAGATTAGCCGCGTCAAGATGGCTGCTCCCGAGGCCCGCCAGGCGGAAAACATACGCAAGATGGTTTTGGCCATGGTCAACGACGTCCGGGTCGTCCTGGTTAAACTCGCCGATCGCCTTCACAACATGCGTACCCTCGAGTATCTCGCTCCCGATAAGCAGCAGCGCATCTCCCGCGAGACTCTGGATATCTACGCGCCCATCGCCCATCGCCTGGGCATGGGCATCATTCGCGGTGAACTCGAGGATCTATCTTTTCGCTTCCTGGAGCCGGAATCCTTTCTGGCGCTCCAGCGCGAGGTCAGCGAAAAGGAACCGATCCACAAGAAATTTCTCGAAGAGGTGCAGGGCACCATCCAAGCCAAGCTTCTGGAAAGTGGAATACCGGCCGAGCTCGAATCTCGCGTCAAGGGTTTGTACTCTCTTCATCGCAAAATCATTCGCCAGGAGCGAAGTCTCGATCAGGTCTACGATCTGCTTGCGGTTCGCGTGATTTCCGATACCGAGCGCAACTGCTACGCGGCCCTAGGCGAGATGCACCATATCTGGCGTCCGGTTCCGGGGCGTTTCAAGGACTACATCGCCATGCCTCGACCCAATCTCTACCAATCGCTGCACACCACGGTCATTCACAATGGCCAGCCCTTTGAAGTCCAGATTCGCACCAAGGAAATGCATCACACCGCTGAGGAAGGCGTCGCCGCTCACTGGAAGTACAAAGATGACAAGCCTGTCTCCGAAGACGATCAGCGCATCACCTGGATGCGCCAGCTGATCGAGTGGTCTCAGGAGTTGGAAGAACCTGGCGAATTTCTCTCCACTCTGAAAGTCGATCTCGCGCCCGTCGAAGTCTATGCCTTCACTCCCAAGGGCCGTGTTCTGGAGCTTCCGCGTGGCGCAACTCCCGTGGACTTCGCTTACTCCGTGCACACCGAGGTCGGACACCAGTGCGTTGGTGCCAAGGTAAACGGGCAGATGGTCTCGCTTCGTCACGAAATCGTGAACGGCGATGTCGTCGAGATTCTCACCCAGAAAGGCCATACCCCCAGTCGTGACTGGCTCAGCTTTGCCAAGTCTTCCCACGCCCGTACCAAGATTCGCCATTGGATCAATGTGCAGGAGCGTGAAGAAGCCACTACCATCGGCCAGCGCCTGCTCGAAAAAGAGTCCCGGCAGTTCGGTCGCAGCCTCAAAAAAATTCCCGAGGCCGATTTTCTCAAGTTGGCCTCCGACTACGGCCTTTCCCGAATTGAAGATTTGTACGCCGCCGTGGGTTTCGGCAAATATTCCGCTCGACAGGTGCTCACTCGGGTCTTAGGCGAAACCGCCAAAGGTTCGGTTCCGGAGCCGGAAGATTCCCAGCCGACACTGGTAAAGACCGTCAAGCGCATGCTCGGCATCGGCGAGGCGCCGCTTATCGTCAAAGGTCACGATGATCTTCTTATCTATCGGGCCAAGTGCTGCAACCCGATCCCGGGTGACGATATCATCGGCTATATCACTCGTGGCCGCGGCGTCGCCGTGCACAATCGCACCTGTCCCAATGTTCAGAACTTGCTTTATCAAACCGAGCGCCGCATTGCCGTCGAGTGGGGCACCGGTGGCGCCGGGACTTTCCTGGTCCACCTGGTGATTCGCGCCAAGGATCGCGCTGGCCTGCTTGCCGAAGTAACCGCGGTCATCAGTTCCGCAGGCTGCAACATTCACAATCTGGAAAGCCGCCCCGATCGGCTGAACGCTCAGATCGACGCGAATCTGGAAATTGCCGACCGCCGCCAGCTCGAATCCATTCTTGTCAGCATTCGCAAAGTTCCTGGCATCTATGGTGTGGAACGGGTATACCAGGTTTAGCCGGCCCACTCGGAGGCCGCCCCCGTCGCCGCAAAATCGTTACCTGTCCTTCCGGCCGGGTGTCACCCGAAGCACAGCCCCGATCTTCCTTCTTTCAGGTCGATACAATAAAAACATGAAGCCCCGCTCCTGGCTGGTCGGTCTTGCCATGCTTCCGCTGATCGGATGCCACTCGCATCCGCTCGCCGACTATCGTCCTTTGGTGCAAGCCGGCGTATTCTCCGGCTCCATTGAGCGGCTCAAAAAATTAAACGTAAGCGACAACGAGATCGCGCAAGTTCTAAAGCTCAAGGAGGCCCACATCAGCGACGACACCTGCGTCGAGCTCATTTCCACCGCTCACACCAACGGCCACGCTTTCAATAGTGCGTACTCGGTTGGCAACCTCGCCGGAGCCCGTTACACCGAACCTGAAATTCTCAATTTCGCCAAGCTCGACAAAATCGATTCCATCACTGGCGACGCCGTCATGCTACGGCTGGTCGGTCTTTCCGATCCCACGGTCGATCTCATCCTCCAGCGCGAACTACAGGATCAGCCTTCGCTCAGCAGCGGAGAGATAGGCCGGCTCAAGAACACCGGTCTCACCGAAAGCCAGATTCTCGATCGGATTAATCAGGGCATGACCGATGATGCTGCGGAAAAGGAAGCTAGCTCGCGCGAGGCGGTTCGCAACCATTCCCACACCGACTTCGTCCGGGTGCAAGGCCGCAAACCGCGTTGACCTATCGATGTTCTTATCTGTCATGCGCGTTCAAACACCCGCCCGAAGGGCTCGCAAGGACCGCATCGATGACCGCTCGCAACCCTCCGGTTTTCCCCGGTACAATCGACCCAGGGTGTCCTCCGCCAGCCACTTCCGTCTGCCTTTCCTTTGCGTCGCCGGGTATTTCATCGCCGGCTGCACCGCATCTCTTGGCCCCGGCTACACCGTAGATAAACAGGAAATTCGGGTCCAGTTCGTTCCCGTTCGCGAGCCCATCATCCACATCGAGGGTGTGTATCAGCTCCGCAACACCGGAAATCAATCGCTCCGCTCGCTCGAAGTTCGCTTACCCGGCCGCCGCCGATTCAATTTCCAGAATTTCCGCGCCGAATGGGATGCCGCGTCGCTCACCCCCTCGGTTTCCCCCGATGACGATCGCAACGTGCTGCTCTCCTTTCCTCAGTCTTGGCGCGTCTGCGATCGGCGCGCTCTGCATCTCTCCTTCGACTTTCGTCCCGCCGCCGGAGAGAGCGCCCTCACTTTCACTCCGGACGCCTTTTTTCTTTCCGCGCAGGGCTGGAGCCCGGAGTTGCTGCCCGCACGCGGCTTCTTGGCGACCGGCGGAGTCCCGCCCGCCAAATGGAACTTGGTGGTGCGTGTGCCCGATGGCTTCCTGGTTCACATGAGCGGCCGCGCCCCCAAAACTTCCCGCAGCGCCGGCACCCAAACGCTAACCGCACTACAGCAACCCACCAGCGCCTACCCGTTCGTTGTAGCCGGCCGTTACACCGCCGCAACCAAGCTCAATGCCGGCGCAATCTCCATGAATTTATGGACTCGCTCCCCGCGCCCCAGCGATGATCTCAATCGCATCAGCGACGCTTTGGTCCGTACCATTCAGGTCTACAACTCCATGTTTGGCGCCCCGGCCCAGTTTCGGCAGTTCTGGGTTGTGCAGTGTCCTGCCGCGCCCGGGTGTTTCTCCCAGTCCGCCTCCGCCTACGGCGCGCTGATCTCCACCCAAGAGCAAGAGACCTCGGCGGAAATGGCTTCCTTGGACACCGTCATGGTTGATTTCAGCGCGGGCGTTCTGCGAATCGCGCACGCCGCCGCCCCCTCCCTCGCGTCCGGCTGGCTCGGATACGACCAGAACCCTGGATTCTTCGAGCAGGATCGCCCGCTCTCGGCCCTCCCGGCATTCGCGGCTGCGCACGCACGGGAGTCCGTCGAGGGACCGCAGGTCCGCGTACAAATCATTCGCCGCGCGCTTGCCGATATCCCTCCACGCTCCACCTCTGCTCCAAATAAATCCGAGGATCCCGCAATTATTCGGGCCAAAAGCCTGCTGTTCTTTTATGGCTTGCAGGATTTCTACGGGCCCACCGTCTTCAACAAAGCTGTCACTCACATGCTTTCTGCGCGGCGCGGGGGCGGCTTCGATCTTGACGATTTGATCTCCGCATTCGAACAGGAAACCCAGCAGAACGCCGCAGAATTCGTTCGCCGTTGGATGAAGCGCCCGGGGGTTCCACAGGAATTCCGTGCACGCTACGAGAATTCCGTCAACGCCGATATCCTTCCGCTACCAGATGCAAACACCAAGGAGACCCACCCATGAAGGACATCGTTCACACCGATCGCGGCCCCAAACCCATCGGGCCATACTCACAAGGCATCAAAGCTGCCGGCTTTTTATTTTTATCTGGGCAAGTAGCGCTGGATCCCAAGAGCAACGAGATGTCCGGTGGCGACATTCAACAGCAAACGGCACGTGTGCTCGAAAACATCAAAGGAATTGTGGAGGCCGCTGGTTCCGACCTTCGTCACGTCGTCAAGACCACCGTTTTCTTGAAAAACATGAATGACTTTCCGGCCATGAACGAAGTCTACGCGCGCTACTTCACCATCGCTCCACCAGCACGTTCCACCGTCCAGGTCGCGGGTCTTCCGAAAGACGCCCTCGTCGAAATCGAAGTGATCGCCGCCATCTAAGCACACCAACACTTTTCGATAGAAGACATCACGCAGTCTCTCAATTGCAAAAATGAAATCACCAGGAGGAAATCAAAAACGAGAAGTACGCCGAAACAACGAGGAGCAGCCCAACCAAAAACCCAATCTGCCTATGGCCGATCTGGACTTTCCAGTGCCTTATAAACCCAAACGCCGTTACCGCCGCCGCGTCGCCAATTAAAAAGAACAAGAATGGAAAGTGGTGTGGCTGCGAGTTACAACCGACTGGCTGGCCGATTGCAGCCGCTGGCCGCCTGATCGATCGACAAAGGAGTCAAAGCCTCGCGAGCGATGCGACCGCGTCGCTCCATTGCCCGAAGGGATGAGCGGCAATCTCCGGCTCAGGCAGCTGCGAGGACGCCGATAACATGCGGGGGCACTGCCAGTACCGCCAGCGCCACTTCCGAGAGGTCTTGATCCCACCGCCCGTCCCTTCTAGCGGCAATCGCCTTGCGCTGATACAATGCCGCGCGAGCTTCCTATGGCGGACTGGAAACAAATTACCGCGCGTATTCGCCGCGCTCGCACCAGCAAAGACCCGGCGGCACAACTGTCGAATCTTTACGAAAAAACCAAAGACGCCATGGTCGCCTTCGAACTCGCCCGGTTCTTCGAAGCCGCGACGCAACTTCCCGAAGCCGCCAAATGGTACGGCGAAGCCGCCAAGCACTTCCGTCGCACCGACTGGAAAACCAAAGCGATGGAAGCTGCCGTACGCCTCGGCGGGGCTCCCGTCTCTTCGGACGAACTTGCCCCTGACTCCTCCTCGTCGGCTCTTCCCGTTCCTGAGCCGGGACTTCCGTTCGCACAAAACGTCGCTGTCTTTCAGTCCGTCGTGGAATCGGACGTCGAATCCGGGGTGGAATCGGACCTCGAGTCTGAACCCGCCGAACCTGCTGCGAACTCTTCTGATCGGCCCGCTCCCGCCGGCGACAAACCCGCCGATGCCGCCAAGCGTCGCCGTCGTGGCCGCCGCGGTGGCCGCAATCGCCGCAAGCCTGCGGCTGGAACTCCTGGTGTGGTTTCCCCGACGGTTGCCCCCCGCCGCCCTTCCGCTCACCCCGCTCCTCCTATCGAGGACGACGCCGTTCCGGAGCGCTCTTCGTTCTCCTTATCTCCCCTTCCCGTGGAGCCGTTACCTGACACTGGCGGCATCGCTCTTCGCGGGCGCTACGGCGACCCCGGCCTTTCGTCCCGCATCTCGCTCCTTGAGATGCAATTTCGCCGCCTGCTTACCTGTGCCCCTCTTGGTGTCGATTCGGCCGATAGGGCTCCCGCCGGACCCGGTGTCCTGCTGCTCACCGATTCCGATCTGACTACCTACTATTACGTGGAGTCCTGCCAAACTCTGCGCATCGCCGTCGCCAATCTCCTGCGAGGAGGTTCCAGCCGTCGGGGTGGGGACTCCATCAAGCCGCAGCTGGCGCAGCATCTGGGCATCACCGACGCCCGGGTCAGCAAGTACCTCGCCGACCACTGCGTAGTTCGCTGGCTCCAGCTCGACGAAGGCGCTTCCCACTTCGCCCATTTCGTCACCGCCATCCTGCGTCCCGTCCTGAACGACTGAGTTCCTTGCTCCTCGCCGCCTAGGGAAAGTTTCTTCCTCAGGCTGCCGTCCGCCGGACCCCCCATTTCACCGTTCGACCCCGCTTTTTCACCGTTCGCCGCAACCTTCTGGCTTCTCGCCTACGATCCCTTCAAACTGTACAAGTTCAAAGACTTACTGGACTTACGGTCAGTAAATGAGTATGTTGCAACCGAGCCTTGGGGGCTTTTTGGGCTCGTAATCCAAAATCAGTTGGCCTTTCTTACAAAGGTCAAATCATCGGGCCCGATAGGTCGTGCTTTTTCGAAAGCGGAGGGTTGAGTTCTATGGCGGGTAAAGTGGGAACGCAGGTTTTGAGGGCCGTGGATTGGGCGCTGTGCAAAACGGCTGCCGCCACATTCAACACCATTCAACATTTCAACAAGCGCAATCCGAATCCCTCGGTTACGCCGCAATGGTCCGACAAGCCACTGCTCAAATCCTGGGAAAAGACCAAACCCACGCTCGGCTTTCCTCGCCAGACCGACTCGCTTTGCCCCGCCTGCGTCAAAGAAGCTCGCGAATCCATCATCGCCGGTAAGAAAGACTGGCGCGACCTGATGAACGAGAAGATCGGCGAGATCAAGGCGCAGATCATCGAGCGCGACGGCGAAATCTGGATGGTCAAGGACTGCCCGATCCATGGCCACTACGAAGACATGATGGCTATCGATGCCAAGTTCCTGGACTGGATCGAAAAACAGTTCCCCGGCCGCGACATCCCCGCTCACAACGACGAAGACCTCCACAAGCACGGTTCGTCCACTGTCCGCTACGGCCGCGGCTCCGTGCTGACGGTCGACCTCACCAACCGCTGCAACATGATGTGCGATCCCTGCTTCATGGACGCCAACCAGGTCGGCTACGTTCACGAGCTAGGCTGGGACGAAGTCAAAGAAATTCTGGATAACGCCCTGAAGATCAAGCCGCGTCGCCAGATGTCCGTACAATTCTCCGGCGGCGAGCCCACTATGAGCCCACTGTTCCTAGACGCCGTCGCCTACGCCCGCAAGATCGGCTACAACAGCGTGCAGGCTGCAACCAACGGCATTGAATTCGCCAAGAGCAAGGAATTCAGCAAGAAGGCTTTCGAAGCGGGTATGCGCTACGCTTATCTGCAATTCGACGGCATTGGCAACGACGCTAACAGCCATCGCCAGGTCGGCAATCTTTTTGACGTCAAGCTCCGCGCCATTGAGAACATGCACGAAGCCGGCATCGAAATCGTCCTCGTCGTCACCATCGTTAACAACGTCAATAACGATCAGGTCGGTTCCGTCGTGAAGTTTGCGATGGAAAATCCTAAGAAAATCGCCTTCGTAAGCTTCCAGCCGGTCTCTTTCACCGGCCGCGACGAGGACATCACCCCGGAGCGTCGCCTGCGCCAGCGTTACACCTTGTCCCACTTGGCCAAGGACGTCAGCAGCCAGGTTGGCAAAGTGGAACCTACCCGCGATTGGTTCCCCATCTCCTTCATCAGCACCTTTGCCGGCTTTGCCGACATGGTCAAGGGCACCGAATCCACCTGGGGCTCCCTCTCTTGCGGCTGCCACCCCAACTGTGGCGTCGGCACGGCCATGATGATCAACAAAGACACCAAGGAATGGGCGCCCGTTCCGCGTTTCCTGAATGCCGTCCAGCTCACCAAGGACGTAACCGCTATCACCGACGCGGCTCGCGGCAAGAAATTCTCCAACTTCATGATGGCTATGGCGCTACTCAAGAACTACAGCCCGTTCCAAGCGCCCAAGGGCCTCACTCTCACCGCGCTCTTCAAGAAATTCGACAAGACCTGGGCGCTTACCAAGCGCGCCACCGTCAAGTACGGCCGCACTTCGCCCGATCGCAAAATTGACGACGCCATGAAGCGACGCCAGGATCCTTGGAACTTCCTCTTCATCGCTGGCATGTGGTTCCAGGACCTTTTCAACTACGACTTCCGCCGCACCGAAATGTGCATCATTCCTTACGCCACCCAGCAGGGCGAAATCAGCTTCTGTGCTTACAACACCGGAGTCGGCTGGCGTCAGATCATCGAAAACATGCACAAAAACGCGACCGTGGCCCAGTGGTACAAGGAACACGGCAAGCACGAAATCTACGCCAAGGGTAAGAACGTCAACCTGGGCACCTACGAGCACTCTCTCAACATCGACTCCGACGACGCCTCCCGCGTTCGCCACCTCGAGCACGACATTCCTCAGACCGCTGCGGAAGAAGATCGCGCTCGTCGCAAACGCGCGTTCGAAGAACAAGCTAAGGTCCGCGCCATCTACGAAGAACTCGTTCTCAAGAAGCCTCAACCGACGGTCGTCCAGATCGGTACCATGCAGGACCTTGCCAAGGCCGTCCCGGCGAATTTTGCCAACGCTGGAAAGCCCGTATCCATTGCTCCTGCCGCCGGAAATGGCAACGGCAACATCAACGGTAACGGCCATTCGAACGTCAACGGCGCCCCTACGCCGCACGCCGCCGAAAAAGCCACGGAAGCGGTAGCCGGCGACTAAATCTCGTGCGGTCCCCTTTTTGCAAATGGCTCCGGTTTTACCCCGAGTTTCCAAGGGTCAACCGGAGCCATTTTTCTCTTTCCGGTGACTTCCCCGGACCAATTCCAGCGATGCCGTAGGGCTGTACAAATCCGCAGGTAACACCATCGTGCCTTCGAAAGACCATTGCAGCGGCCAACAACGAGTGGCCCCAGTGGGTCGCCGCTGGGTGAGACCCTTCGCGGTAATGCATTTGCTATAATTGACAGGAATTTAGGGAGTCACGTCATGCCCATCTACGAATACCTTTGCGATGATTGCCAGACACACTTCGAAAAAATCGTCTTCAACAAAACTCAGGAAATCGCCTGCCCCAGTTGTGCCGGGAAGAAGAATTCCATCCAGCTCTCGGTGTTCAGTGCGGCAAACGGGTCCGCCAACGGTGGTCCCGCAAAATCGGGCTCCTTCTCCGGTGGCGGCGGTGGCTGCTGCGGCGGCGGTTGCGGCTGCAACTGAGTAAGCGGGACCTCCGCACCGGGTTCCGGGAAACCCTCCATTTGGGTCCCATCCAAACCTCCGACCTCGCCGCGCGATCAAAAGTCTGCACTTGTGCCGCCACCGGCGTATCCTTTGGTAAGCACCGTCTGGTTCAGAATCCATGCGCTCCCGCATCATGACCACCACGAATCGGAAATTCTCGGTGAAACCTTCACCCTCCACTTACGCCTTCTTTCTGGTCGCGCCTGCGATCCAGTCGTTGTTTGCCGGCGCAATATTTGCTCAACAGCCCGCCCCCGCCGCCGCGCGCCGCACTCCCGTCGTCGTCGAACTCTTCACGTCCGAAGGCTGCTCCAGTTGCCCTCCGGCCGACGCGCTCCTCGCCAAACTCGAATCTCAGCAGCCCTTCCCGAATATCGAAGTCCTGGCCCTCGAAGAGCACGTGGACTATTGGAATAACGGCGGCTGGACCGATCCGTTTTCTTCCGACTCCTTAACGCTTCGTCAATACGTTTACGCCAGCGCCATCGCTCAGGGCAATTCCTACACGCCGCAAATGGTCGTCGACGGCCATGACGAACTCATCGGCAGCCGCGCCCAGCAGGCCGTCGATACCATCGAGCGCGCCGCCACCCGAAAGAAAGCCGACGTCAGCGTCGTCGGTAGCGAGCCTCGGCCGAACGGAGAGCAACTCCTCCACATCCAGGTCGTCACGCTTCCCAATCCCGCTGCGCACGACACGCCCGAAGTTTGGCTCGCCATTACCGAAACTGGGTTGCACTCCGATGTGAAGCGAGGGGAAAACGCCGGCGAAGATTTGCACCACGCCGCGGTCGTCCGCAAACTGCGCAAAATCGGCGTTGCCAGTGCCAGCGGCCCGCGATCGTATTCTTCCGATCAGACCCTGAAGCTCGACCCCGCTTGGAAGCGCGAAAACGTTCGCTTCGTCGTCTTCGTCCAGGAACGCAAGAGCAAACAAATCGTCGCCGCCGGCAGCGCGCCTTTCCCCGCCACACCATAATTCATTCTTGCCTTGGTGGAACACTCTTGAGCTTGAGTCGTTTGCCCTGCTTGCCCTAAGCATCGAAGCGAGCGATTTCGTTCACACCAGATGCGCTCAACTTTTCGATCAGACGCGTTAGAATGCCGGTCACGGAGAAAACATGCTGCCGATCGCCACTCTTAGCCTTTTCCTATTTCTTCTTGCTGCGTCCAATCAAGCCGAGACCGACACTGACCGTCCAACGATCACCGGAGTGGTGGATCATTTCATGGACGCTTGGAACCAGCACGACGCGCACGCATTCGCGGCACTATTCTCCGAGGATGCCGATTTTACAAATTGGCGCGGCGTGGGTGCCACCGGACGTCAAAAAATCGAAGACTTCCACGCTCCGCTGTTCGCTACCATCTTCAAAAACAGCCACCAGACCTACTCCGACATCAAGATCCGCTTCATCCGCCCTGATGTCGCAGCGGTCGACGTGCCCTGGCAAATGACCGGTGCCCTCGATCCGCAGGGGAACCCCAGACCCGATCGCCAAGGTCTCTTGAATTTCATCGTGGCCAAAGATGCCGGCCGCTGGGAGATCACGGTGATGCACAATCTGGATACTACCGCGTTGCCGCCACCTGCGAAGTAATCCTGCACATCTCGAGCCAGCCCCGCGCAACTTTGTCTTGCTTGCCCGGAGCCTCGAAGGGAGCGGTCTACGCGAAGAGCGAAGGACCCGAATGCCGCTCACCCGTCCGCTCAGCGCCTACAGCATTCCCGGTACGCCGCGATTAATTCTTACCACCTCGGCGCCAATCGCTCCGAAAGCTGCTAGACTCGATCTCGAAACGTCGAGGAATTCCCAGGCCTCTGTCCCCACCGCCGTTCAGAATCGCGAGGCCGCTGTCGTGAATCGCAACAGAATCGTTTTTTCCGTCGCTGTCGGCGTGGTCATCGGATTGAGTATCGCGGGCGTGGTCCTTGCGACCCATTGGCCTTTTTCGCAAGCGCGCTTCACGCGATCGCTCCAGGAAAGTTTCCCCGCCACCCTCACCATTCAAAAATTTCATTCCACTCTTTTCCCCAACCCCGGATGCGTCGCGGAAAATCTCGTTTTCACCCGACTGGGCGCCTCTGGGAACACCCCTCCGATCGCCACCATTCAACGTTTCGCCGTCGAGGCCCGCTACGCCGACCTCTTCGTGCGCCCTGGCTACATCGCTCGCATCATCCTGACTCAATTTCGCATTCACGTTCCACCAATGGGCACTCCGGTGCAGGAAACCTCCTGGCATGAAACGCCTTCCACCAACCGCGTCGGGGAAATCATTGCTGACGGCTCTACCGTCCAGATCGACCGAAGCGATTCCAATCCGCTCCTTTTCGACATCCACACCCTGAAGCTCACTTCCGTAAGCAGCAACGCTCCGCTCAAATATGACATCGCGGTTCACAACCCTCTGCCACCCGGTGAAATTCACTCCAAGGGACAATTCGGCCCCTGGAATTCCAGCGATCCCGGCCAGACCGCTGTCGCCGGCCGCTACACTTTCCAGAATGCCGATCTCAGCGTCTTTGATGGCATCGCCGGAATGCTTTCCTCCGACGACCAGTTTCAGGGCACTCTGCAGCAAATCGAAGCCCACGGCAAAGTCGATATTCCGGACTTCAGTACTCGCACCAAGAACGCCGTCCATCTCACCAGCGAATTTCAGGCGGTCATCGACGCCACCAACGGCGACGTAGAGTTGCAGCGCGTCAACGCTGCCTTTCTCAAGACACGTGTAACCGCCAGCGGCAAAATTGCCGCGCGCCCTGGGCAAAGCGGCAAGACCACCACCGTTGACTTAGGTGTCTCTGAAGGTCGCATCCAGGATGTTCTTCGCCTGTTCGTTAGCCAACCGAACTCCCCGCTGGACGGCGCCACCACGTTTCGCGTTCACGTGGTGGTTCCTCCTGGCGATCGTTCTTTCGTGCAAAAAGTCTGGCTAGTCGCCGACTTCGGCGTTGCCGGCGCCCAATTTGCGCAAAGCTCCACGCAGCAAAATGTCGACACCCTTAGCGAAACTGCTCGCGGCGCAAAGGCCGAGCAGCAAGCCGAACCTCAAAACCCGGAAAGGGTTATTTCCAACCTCGCGGGACACGTGGAACTTCGCGATGCCACCGCCAATTTCCGTGAATTGTCCTTTAGCGTTCCCGGAGCTTCCACCCGCATGCACGGCACCTACAATCTGCAAAATCAACAGGTCGACCTTCACGGGACCCTGAAGACCGATGTGGAATTATCCAAAATGACCAACGGCTACAAATCCGTCCTGCTGAAACCCTTCGACGATCTTTTCAAGAGAAAACATGCCGGCGCCGAAATCCCGGTGCACTTGGTCGGCACCTACAGCGACCCTCAGGCCGGCCTCGACCTTCCCTTAAAAAATTCCTCCTCCACCTCCAACTAACCCACCCCTCACGGTCATTCCGAGCGAAGCAAGCCGACATTTTCTTCCCATTCGTTTCTGTACCTTCCACCTCTGGCGCAACCGCGTCCATTCCCTGTGCGAAATTGCCGCGCGTCCTCCACCCGATACACCCGCGTCGGCTCAATGGTCACCTCTGTAAATCCGGCATCCCGCAATTTCGACACCTACTCGGAACCCTTCAGCGGCCCGTCCCGCACCCTACCCGAAGTTCAATATTTTTCCGGATTTCCGCCGGCACATCGCCGTGCACCACCACGTCGGACACCGCGAACCTGCCGCCCGGTCGAGGCACCGGGAACGCCTCGGCCGGCCCTCTGTCCTTGTCCGCCCAAAGGCTGCTACGCAGTTGGAGATCACGTCCACGGAGTTTTCAGCCAGCGGAATATTTCTCGATCTCGCCCTTCGGGAATTCCACTTCTTCACTCCGGCCTGCTCTTGATTGTGCACGCCTGTGTCAGCATCGTCAGTCATATTCAATTCGTACGCTTTGCCGCCCGGGCTCACCCGCTTCGCGTAGAGCAGTACGTCGATGCCGCCGCCCGAACCTAAATCCAGCACTACCTCGCCCGGCTTCAATTGCGCCAGCGTCGAATCTCCAAAAATCTGCTACGACACTCCCAAGCGCATTTCCAACCCTAATATCCCCTGCCAGCTCTTTTGCGTCCATTCTCAAATTCCTTATCATGGCTCCATGCTCACCATCCGCCCGGCCGATCTTGGCGACACCGTCTCCATCTGGGCCATCATCGAACCGGTCATCCGCGCCGGAGACACCTACACCTTGCGGCGCGACATGTCGCGCGAAGCGGCTTTGGCGTATTGGTTCGCAGACAACCATGAAGTCTTCGTGGCCGAAGACGGAGGCCAGATCGTCGGCACCTACTACCTCCGCCCCAATCAACAGGGCGGCGGCTCCCACGTAGCCAACTGCGGCTACATCACCGCCCCGGCCTTCACCGGCAAAGGAGTCGCTCGAGCCATGTGCACCCATTCGCTCGAACACGCCAGAAAGCGAGGCTACCACGCCATGCAATTCAATTTCGTAGTCCAAACCAACCAGCGCGCCCTGCTCCTCTGGCAAAGCCTCGGCTTCCAGACTATCGGCCGCCTTCCCCGCGCCTTCCTCCACCCCACCACCGGCTACACCGACGCCTACATCCTGTACCGTTCTCTCTGAAGATCAAAAGCCCACAGTATTAACCGGGACTATACAGTAAGCGAATCGTCACTACGGATGAGCGGGGGGATTACAATATATCTTGTTCATAAAATAACAACATTGGTCCGTGGACAGACCGGTAAAAGTAAACGCGTTTCATTGGAAACTTATCCATGCACTGCAGCGATCCGGACCCGCAGCCCGGTGATAAATAGCGACGTAACCCGTCCAAAATCAGTACTTATGCACGTGTTGGTTTTGAGCCCGTTAAAATCTTTCAGAATGAACACTTGCGTAAAACCTAGGTGGGGCCCTACTTGGTCCGCGAATACCACTGAATATTCTTCGGCACTGGAGTTTCCGGATGACCTCGCGGATCACGTATCGGTTCTCCCGGCGTCCACTTGAACGGCAGCACTCCGGTCCACGCTGGCGAAGCGTAATCCTGGTCGGCATCCACCGCAAAGCCAGTGCGTACTTTGGCCGACGCTTCCACCAGCGGCACCGCCAGAACCATGGTCGCTTTCAGCTCTTGCTCGCTTGGAGCACGCACCGTTTCCCAGCGTCCAGGAATCACGTACTCCACAAAGTCGCGCATGGCTGCGAGTTTGGCTTCGGCGCCTTCGACCAGCTCGGCCTTGCCCATCACCACCACCGATCGGTAATTTACCGAATGTCCCGTCGCTGTCGGCGAAAAAACGATGCCGTCCAGCAGCGTCACGCTCAGGCAAAATGGCGCACCGCTCGCCATCGTCTTCATCAATCGGCTGGCTGTCGATCCGTGCAGAAAAAGTTTGTCGCCGACACGCACGTAATTCGTCGGCACCACGAAAGGCTGTCCGTCGACCACAAAACCGACCGCGCACACGAACGCTTCATCGAGAATGCGGTAAACTAGTTCGCGATCGAAGCTTCCGCGATCCGGCTTGCGCCTAACCTTGGTTCGTTCCGTAGCAGGGAATTCGCTCATGCACCGCAGGCTAGACCGCTATCGCAATCCATGCAAGAGCCATTATGTTTTCGCCCTAGTCGCCGTATCGCGCCACTCGACCGTGCACTGGTCTGAGAAAGGAGCGAACACTCGATAATCGCTAAGCGATCGATCTGTCGCTACTTCGGAGCCGCAGTTGGTTTCGCTGCGCCGCGCACCACCCGAAAGCCGACATAGGCTCCCGCTGGCGTGCAACTCGATTTCGGATCGGCTGGACAATCTGCGCTGCCGCCCATGGCTTTGCCTTTGCCATCCGGCGTTAGCACCCATTCCGCCACGTTGCCGCCAAGATCGAAAAGCAACTCCTCGTCGCGCGTGCCCTGGCCAGGAAAACTTCCTACTGGCTTCAACAACGGTGCGGCGCCAGAAAGGTCAGCCGTTTTCTTTCGTAAGCGCCCGGCATCGTCTGGATTCAGAGCGTAGCCGGCCCAGTAATCCAGGGTATTCTCGCCATCTTTCTTTTCGTACCATGCGCCAACTTCGCTTTCGTTCGGAACCCGCCAGGTCTGACCGGTAACTTTCGATAACCAGGCCGCATACGCCGTGGCCTGCTCCAGAGTCACGCCGCTGGCAGGATAATTGTCGGTGCCGGCATCGAACTTAAAATTCTTGTCGGACTGCGCAAACTGCGCGCGGGTCACCTCGAAGCGTCCAATCTCGACGTCGCCGCGCAACGCAGCTTCCGGAATCAAAACGGCTTTGCCCTTTTGTGTGGTGGTTGTGCCGTAACTTCCCGAAGTCTTGGCATACTTGGTTGCACGAATCGCGGCCTCCAGCGGCGAGCCTTCCTTGATCGCTTCAGCTTCCGGTTTCGCGGTCTGGAAGAAGTATTTGGCGAACCAATCCTGCTCCTCTTCCACCTTGCGCATCTGATGAGTCAGTTTGCGCGGTCCGTGCGGCTCGCCAGGAAAAGTGACGAACTTCACCGGCACTTTGCCGTAAAACTGGAGAGCCCGAAAATACGACCAACTCTGCGCCGTGGGCACGTTGGTGTCCGCTGTGCCGTGAAAAATCAGCACCGGCGCCTGCACCTTATCCATCTTGAAGAACGGCGATTTATCGATGTATAGCTGCGGGTCCTGCAAAGGATTCTTGCCGAAATAATACGCGTCGAAAGTTTCGCCGAAGAAAACATTGCCCCAGTCGCTGATCCACTCAACGTCTCCGGCACCGACGCTGGCCACCTTGTAGCGAGCCGGATACGTAGTAATCAAACTGGTGGAAAGAATCGATCCGTTGGACCAACCCATGGTCGCGATGCGATCCGCATCGGCTTTGCCTTGGGAAATTAAATAATCGACGCCGGCATTGATGTCCGGTGTTTCAAGGTCGTAATATTTTCCGCAACAAATCGATTCCGCCCACTTCAATCCGTAGTTGTTGCTGCCGTGATAATTCGGCCGCAGCACAAACGCGCCGCGCTGGGTCAGCAACTGAATCGGGTAAGCCCAGCTCTCTCCCCACAAATCCTTGTCGGCTCCCATCGGACCGCCGTGGATGGCGGTAATCAGCGGATATTTCTTTCCTTCTTCGTATTTCGTCGGATAGTACAAAATACCTTCCACGGTTTCATCGCTCGCGCCCTTCCAGTGAATCACCTCGATCCTGGAGTAAGCGCGCCCTTTCACCAATGCCTCGTTGAGTTCGCTGATCGGTAACGGCGAAGTGAGTTTGTCGCCTTCGAGCCGCGCGCGATACAGCTGCGGCATCTTGCTGGCGGTCGAAGACTCGTACACCACGGTCTTGCCGTCTTCGGTGATTTCCAGGCCTTCTAGATTCTTGGCGTGCTCGCCGGTAATCGGGTGCCGTGTCCAGCTATCTCCTTGCTTGGCGTAAAACGCCGGCTCGTCGTGGCTGCCCGCCGCCAGCAGCGCAACGAACCCGCCGGCCACCGCATGCAAGTCAAATCCCAACCCGTTCTCCCAATCCAGATTTACGCGGATGGCCTTGCCACTTGCTAAATCGTAATAATAAACGACAGTGATATTGGCAGTGAGAAAGCGCGGACTGTTTGCAAAGGGAGTCGCGGCATAGAAACCGGAATTGTCGACGGCCCACGCAAATCCCTCCGGCCGGATCCGATCCTCGGTCAGAATCTGCTTCTCGGTGCCGTTCACCAGATCGTGCAGGATGGTGACCGGCGGCACGTTTTCGTCGAACGCATAATGCAAACTCTTCGCGTGACGGGCGACGGCATATTTCGCGTCGCTCGAAACGTCAAAGCTCTCGATCCAATCGGTATTAGAAGTTAGCCGGGTAATCTTCTTGTCCTTTACTGTGATTTTGTACAGCCGCACCGGCGGCTCGTGCTCCGCGTCGTCGATCACCTCCGAATCGTCCTTCTTCCGCTTGAGTTCCTGCTCATAGAGGGCGGGATCTTCCGGCGCGCTGTAAACCAGGGTGTCCTTATTCAGCCATTTGATCTGCTTTGGCGCGTGCGCAAGCTCGACCAGGCACCAGGGTTCGCCGCCACGCGAATTGATCAGCCAGATTTGCATAACATCGGTGTCCGGCTTGGGCTTTTGCCGCGCGCGGGTGCTGAGGAAGGCGATCCACTCCCCGTCGGGGGACCACCGCGGCTGGGCGTTGGTATCGGTCCCGCGGGTCAACTGGATTTCGAGGGATTCCGTCAAGCCGGAGAGATACAGGTTGGAAATTCGTGCGTCTTTTTCTTTGTCGCCGCTGGATTTGGTCCACGCCACCGATTTTGCGTCGGGCGAAATACGGTACTGGCCGACGGATTCCGCGTAAATGAAGTCTTCAGGTTTCCACGCTTCCATTTTTGGGCTGGTCTTTTCCGCCGGCTGGTCATCGGCGTTCGCGAGCAATGATGGCAGCATCACGGCTGCGCAAAGGGCCGCTCCAGCCGATAAGAAACTGATGGGCATTCTGAGATTCATGAACGGTAATCCTCTTCGTGGATATGTTGTCGCGGTTATATCCGCAACGTTTGAATTGATCTGGCGCGCTGCACAGCATAGTCGAATTGACGCAGGTTGGGAATCGTGTAGGCTAAGCTCCGCCGAGACAAGTCGTGGATGGAGAGGCGACGTGGACGAGTTGCGCTATTTTCTAACAGGCGGCATCGCGCGATGAAAAGCGTCGGGAAGTTTGGACTGTGGATGGTGATCGCGGTGGCCGGAGCGACCGCATTGGCGAAGATCGCGCTGCAGCGAGGCGAGTCTTTGAGCGCAATCTGGTTCGTGGTGGCGGCGGTATGCGTTTACATTGTCGCGTTCCGCTTCTACTCGTCGTTTATCGCGACGCGCTTGCTGGCTCTAAATGATACCCGGGCGACTCCGGCCGAACGCCATGACGACGGGCGCGATTTTGTTCCCACCAATAAATGGGTTCTGTTCGGCCACCACTTCGCCGCCATTGCGGGGCCTGGGCCGCTGGTCGGGCCGACCCTGGCAGCGCAGTTCGGATATCTGCCGGGAACATTGTGGCTAATTGCGGGGGCGGTACTGGCGGGGTGCGTTCAGGATTTCATTATTTTATTCTGTTCGATCCGCCGAGATGGAAAGTCGGTCGGGGAAATGGCGCGCGACGAGGTTGGCCGTAGGGGCGGGTTCCTCGCGCAGTTAGCGGTGCTGGCCATCATGGTGATTCTGCTTGGCGTGGTGGCACTGGTGATTGTGAATGCGCTGAAGTCCTCACCGTGGGCGACGTTCACGTTGGCGATGACCATTCCCATTGCGCTACTGCTGGGGCTTTATTTGAGATTTCTGCGGCCGGGGCGCGTGCTGGAAGCGTCGGTCATTGGCGTAGCACTGGTTTTGTTCGTGGTGGTGGCGGGGCAGTGGGTTGCGGAATCCCCAGCCTGGGGGAGTTTTTTCACGCTCACCGGAATCACCCTGGCGTTTGCGCTGATCGGCTATGGCTTCGCGGCGTCGGCACTCCCGGTGTGGCTGCTGCTGGCCCCGCGCGATTATCTGAGTTCCTTCATCAAGGCTGGCGCGGTTTTTTCCTTGGCCGCAGGAATTCTGGTGGTACGTCCACACGTATTGATGCCGCCGCTGACGCGGTTCATCGACGGAAGCGGGCCGGTTTTTGCGGGAAAGATCTTTCCTTTTTGCTTTATCACGATTGCCTGCGGCGCGATCAGCGGATTTCACTCACTGATTTCTTCGGGCACTACACCCAAGATGATTCTGCGCGAAAGCCAGGCGAGATTGATCGGATACGGAGCGATGCTGCTGGAATCATTCGTCGGAGTGATGGCGATGGTGGCGGCGTGCGCGATGACTCCGGGAGTCTATTTCGCCATTAATAGCCCGGCTGCGATTGTGGGGAGCACGCCGGAGGCCGCCGCGGCAACCATCAGCGCCTGGGGATATCCGCTGGATGCAGGAACCATGACAGGCCTTGCGCGGGCTGTTGGCGAGCAGACCCTGTTAAATCGCGCCGGCGGTGCACCGTCGCTGGCGGTGGGCATGGCGCAGATTTTTTCCAGCACTATCGGTGGGGACAAGCTGCTGGGCATCTGGTATCACTTCGCGATCATGTTCGAAGCGCTGTTTATTCTTACAGTGCTGGACGCGGGGACGCGCGTGGGCCGTTTCATGATTCAAGAATTGGGCGGCCACGTCTGGAAACGGTTCGGGCGCACCAGTTGGCTGCCGGGGGCGCTGCTCTCGAGCGCCCTGATTGTGGGCGGCTGGGGCTATTTTCTGTATCAGGGAGTGATCGATCCGCTGGGGGGAATCAATTCGCTGTGGCCGCTATTTGGAATTGCCAACCAATTGTTGGGGGCGGTGGCGTTGGTGGTAGCAACGACGATCTTGCTGAAGATGGGAAGGTTAAAGTGGATTTGGGTGACGGTCGCGCCGATGGTATGGCTGGTGACGGTCACGATGACGGCCAGTTATCAGAAGATTTTCAGCGCCAATCCGAGGATCGGCTTTCTTTCCTTTGCCAGATTGCTGGCGTCGCAGGTGGCGGCAGGCAAAATTCCCGCGGCGAAGCTTGCCGATACGCAAAGAGTTATTTTTAATCAGCGGTTGGACGCGGTGGTGACGGCGATTCTCGCGACCATGGTGACAGTGCTGATCGTGGAAGGGCTGATGCAATGGTATGGAATTCTGAGCGGGAAGGGCGACACGGCGTTGCATGAGACGCCGTATGTTCGGACGCGCTGGGCGCCGGAGTTTTCCGGCGGCGTGCGGGGAGACGTCTGATGAGAGAAGTATGCAGAACAATGGAGACCGCGTTGCGGAAGTTCTGGCGCGGTGTGCGGGAATGGTGCGGCGACACCGCGTATGAGACGTATTTGGGGTCGGCGCGGCAGCCAGATTCATCGTGCGTGCGGCTTACACCGGAAGAGTTTTATGTAGAGCAGCTGGAGCGGAAGTATTCGCGGCCGAACCGGTGTTGTTAGCAGAAAGTCCTCATGGAGATGACCTCTTATTAAGGCGTGCCGACGCATTTCGCCTTTCCCACGAATTTCTGCAAGTCAGTTTGCGAGAACGGCGCAAAAATGATTCATCGAATGAAGGCCATGCGAGTCTTACGAGGGGTGTCCCAGTTCTTATGCATGGTGATGTTGCTGTTGAGCGGCTCGGTTTCGGCGCAGAACGAAGGGCAGCGCATGCGCAGTTTCGTGAATACCTCGCCGCCGACCTAAGTCCCGAGCAGGCCGCCTTCATGGCGAGCGCGCGGGTCTTCAACCTGGAGGAAAATTCAAAGTAGCTATCACCACAGCTGCGTGGGCGAAGCAAACCGAGCTGGTGGCGGGCGCGGACCGAACCATCAACCCCGAACTGGAACGCTGGTACGCTACGCGAGCCAAGAGCCACAAAGTTGAAGTCGCCAGTGCGAGCCACTGTGTTTACGTGTCGAGGCCGAAAGAGGTTGCGGCTCTAATCGAAGAGGCCGCGACGCACACGAAGTAGGGAGTGAGGCCCAAGTTTCTTCCGTCCTTCGCTTCCGCTCCAAAGACCCCACTTCCTAAAACCTGAAGACACCACCCAGGCGCGGATTGAAACGCGTAGGAGCTCCTGCAATACTTGCACCTCAGCGAACGTCAACGGCGATCTAGCCGTTTGAGTGGAAATGAAATCGATGGATTTCGGGGAAAAATTCGGCAGAGATGGCAATTTGTCTCTGCGCGTAAGAGAACGACGGCAGTGGGCTGCGTTTTCTGTTGCGGCTGCAGGGCTGTTGTTTTTGATGGCGTTGCTGGCGGGCGGTGCGGCCTGGCGCGAGTCGGAGACGGTTGATGAGGTGGCGCATATCGGCGCCGGCGTCAGTTATCTGCAAAAGTTTGATTTACGTCTGAATGGAGAGCATCCTCCGTTGCCCAAGATACTGGCGGCTTTGCCCCTGATTTTGCGGGGAACCCACGCGGATTATTCGGATATTTCCTGGACTGCCAGCCGGAGGTATTTTACCGCGTACCTTGGAGAGTGGGCGTTCGGCGAGTACGTACTCACGAAGTGGAACGACCGGATCAGCACGTTGAGATGGTCGCGATTGCCGATGTTGCTGCTAACCTTGGCGCTGGGCTGGATGGTCTTCGTTTATGCACGGAGGCTTGGAGGCGACTGGGGCGGGCTGCTTTGCCTCAGCGCGTACGTATCGACGCCGACGTTTCTGGCGTTTGGACCGCTGGTGCACACGGATTTGGCGGTCACGCTGTTTTCTCTGTTGGCGCTGTGGCGCTTTGCGGAACTCTGGCAGAACCCTAACGGAAAGAACGCCGCGGTCTTCGCCGTGGTGTTGGCGGGCGCTCTTCTTTCGAAGTTCACCGCAGGAATTCTATTTTTTGCGTTTGGCGCTTTTACCCTTAGCACCCGCTGGCGACCGGTTCCGGGACAGCCGACTACCAATCCTGAGGCGCGAGCCTGGCGACGGAAACGCTGGCGCACAACCTTGTGGGGCATTTTGGCGGCGGCGATTCTTGTTTATGCATTTTACTTTGTCTTTTCGGTGAAGCAGTCGAGCGATGTGCTTTACTTGCTGGGGCACGGCGCGGCCGCGGTACCAATGCGCCGACTGCTGATGCCGCCGATGCTGTATCTGCGCAGCGCTTTGTTCGTTGTAGGAACCAGCAGCCGTTCGACATTTCTTCTGGGTCATGGCTATGCGCACGGTGTGTGGTTCTACTTTCCGGTTGTATTCCTTCTTAAATCGGCGCTGGGCTTTCTCGGATTGTTGGTACTTGAAATGGCACTGGTTTTTTGGTCGAAACGGCACAAGGCCGAGAGTGTTGAAGCTGTTGCCGCAGAATTTGCGATTCACTGGCGGGTCCTGTGGGTATCGCTGGTGGTATTTACATGTTTTTGTTTGCTGAGCCAGATGGATATCAGCATCCGTCATTTCAGCGTTCCGTTGCTTTTGGTCACGTTGTTATTGGCGCCGCTGCCGCGAATGATCGAAAAGTTGCACGCGTCGGTTCCGATGCAGGGGCGGCTGGTGGGATTGTTGGCGGCGGCGCTGACGCTGAGTTGCCTGCTGACTGCGGTGCATACGTATCCTTATTACTTTCCCTATATCAACGCACTGGGCTTCGGGCGCCCCGCGTACTTTTTGGTGAACGATTCCAACGTGGACTGGAATCAATCTTTACCGGACGTGAAGCGCTTTATGAATCAGCACGGCGTGCAGAAGATTGAACTGGATTACTACGCGTTCAACGATGCGGCCACCAGCTTGCCGGGTTCCCAGCTCTGGGATTGCCAGATGCCCACGGGAGCGGATGCCGGGCAGTGGGTGGCAGTGTCGGCAAACATGATTCTGGATGGACACAACTGCCGGTGGCTACTGCAGTACGAACATGAGGCTTTGGCCGGCGGGAGTATGTATGCGGTGCGTCTGCCGGTTCCGATACCCGCAGCGGGCGCAGCGGGTGGCCCGCCGCAGCCCTCCGCGTTTCGCCAGCTTGGAGGCGCGCCGTTTGATACCCGGGTGTTCTTCCGAGATCTGATTCGACATCCCGAAACGCTTCCACATGCGGCGAAGGATATTCGAGCAAAGTATAATGCCGCGAATCCTTCCGCCAAGCCGTTGCCGGCGGTACTACAACACGAAATGGAATGAGGGCTGTCAGGCGCCGACGTATGTCACCAATCGATGAGTTGCCGGCCGATTTCCCAATGATGGCCGAAGGGATCGACGATACGACCCAGGTCGCCAGCCGTGGCCCTCGCCGACGGGGAAGACTTTCGATGCGCCGGCAGCGAGCGTGCGGGCAAAGACGGCGTCAGGATCGGCGACTGTGAGCATCATTCGGACGGATCCACCTTTCAGGGACTCTGGACTGAAGTTGCCGTGCTTCGGAGATTCGTCGGCCAGCCAAAATTCGGCGCCGTTGATGGAAAGTCTGGCTACCACCGCACCGTCGGGCATGTCGAGATGGTAGACTCACTCGCTCTCAAGGCGGATTTGTAGAAGGCCAGGGCCTGTTTGCTGCCGCGCACCGAGAGCCAGGGTGCGATTGTGCACGGAAACGAAGGGGACTTCGAAGAATTTGTGGCCAAGTG
>Ga0302177_10000069_pt1 | contig 88665 bp, 79 predicted proteins | sample I_Palsa_E1_2_FD_198780 | JGI IMG/M metagenome (GOLD analysis project Ga0302177, IMG submission 198780) | Peat permafrost microbial communities from Stordalen Mire near Abisko, Sweden - I_Palsa_E1_2 | ecosystem: Environmental > Terrestrial > Soil > Palsa > Peat permafrost | place: Sweden... | reverse complement strand
GCAATCGGATCCTGCGAATCCGGAAGTCGACGCGAGCGCGGCTCGCTTACCAGCACCACGCGCTGGGCGAGATCCGGGCGATTGGCCGTGACCCAGGCGCTTAGACCGGAATCCGGCGCCGAACCGTACACGCGGGCATCTGAAACAATTGCGTCGAATTCACTTTCCTGCAGCAACGACTTTGCTTGGTCAAAGGACGAGGCGGTGCGGACGGTGATCCGGCGTTCGCGAAGGAAGGCCGCCGCCAGCTCCAACTCTGATAGATCAGGATTGATAAGCAGGACTCGCCGGCGTTCCTGTTCGGGCGAAGGTCCGTGAGTGCCGGCAGGCAACAAAGGTTGCCGGGGAAGCTCGATGGTGAAGGACGCGCCATGCGGCTGCACGTTCCTGACGCGAATGGTGCCCTCGTGTTCGGAAACGATGCCGTAGCAGATGCTCAAACCCAACCCGGTGCCCTTGCCAACGGGTTTCGTGGTGTAGAACGGATCGAACACCCGGGAGGCGTCCCGCACGCCTGGTCCGTTGTCGGTGAATTCAACGGTGAGCCGATCCTCATCGGCTGCAGAGCGCACCCACAGATCGCCATCGGTAGACTGCTCCAAAATCGCATCTACCGCGTTGTTGACCATGTTCAGAAAGACCTGCTGCAACTGATGTGGGTCCGCAGAGGTACTGGGCAGATCGCTCGCTAGCTCCAGATGGACACGAATATTCTTCATTCGCAGATCGTAATCGCGAAGAGCGAGCGTGTCCTGGAGGATGGCATTGATCTGAACGGGAATGCGCTCGGGCTTATGCTGGCGCGAGAAGCTCAGCAAGTTCTGTACAATGCGGTGCGTTCGCTGAGCCTGCTTATAAAGTTTGTCGGTGTACTCGGTGGCAAGGGGGCTAAGTTCGGCGCTCGAAGTCAGGAGCTGGCTGTAACCCAGGATAGCCGTTAAGGGATTGTTTAGCTCGTGAGCGACTCCGGAAATGAGCTGGCCAACCGCCGCCATTTTTTCACTATGGAGCAATTGCTCTTGGGTGCGCCGAAGGTTTTCGTAGGCTTGCCGGGTCTCTTCATAGAGGATACTGCGGTCGACAGCGTTGGAGATTTGGCTTCCGACGGCGATCAGAAGGTTAATGTCGGCTGGCGAAAATTCCCGCCGCACCCGGCTTCCCACGGTGAGCGCGCCCAGAGCCTTATCCTTAGACCACAAAATGACAACGAATGACGAGACCACTCCTTCTTTCTGCTGGGCATCGCGGAAGGGTGCGGGCAACGGAAGTCCCTGCGCGGAAATGAATGTGGCGTGAACCGTCTTAATCTGGTGCAGCAGGTCTGGAGGAACGCTAACGACCGGAAAATGCCTGGCGTATTCGGAGCGATAACCGACCGCCGCAATTCGCCGGAGGGAGCCCCCTTGGGCGTCGAATAAATAGAGCGAAGAGACGTCCAAGCCAAAGAGTTCGGCCAATTGACGCAGGGTGCGATGCAGGGAGTCACCTAAATCCATGGACTCGGTAAGCGTTTCGGCAATCGAATTCAGAACTAAGAGTTCGCGGTTGCGACGTCGAATCTCCTGCTCGGCACGCTTGCGTTCGGTGATATCCAGAACGAAACCCTGGAAAGCGGTCACGTTGCCGGAAGCGTCGCGGACGGCGATCGAAGACTCTAACATGGTGCGAAGTTCGCCATCCTTGCGGCGTATTTCGAACTCAAAGTCGGCGACGGAGCCATGATCCTGAAGGAGTTTCTTTAGGCGTTCCCGGTCGAAGTGGTTGACATAGATGCTGGACGCGTCTACGCCCAGCAAATCTTCGCGCCGATCAAAGCCCAGGATGTGCGCCAATGCATCGTTGAAATCCAAAAAACGGCCCGCCGGGGTGGATATGAAGACGCCTTCCTGCACATTGGAGACGAGCGTTCGATATTTTTCTTCGGCACGCTTGCGATCGGTGATGTCTTTCAGGACATGCACAGTGCCCAAACGACTGCCCAGAGGATCGGTGAACTTCGAGTTCGAGGCCAGAAAGAAACCCGAGAGCCAGGGGTCCGGGTCGTCACCCTCTCCGGCGATCCCCTCGCAATAAGGGCAACCTACGTAGTTGGCGTTTTTGCGAGCCAACAAATCTCCAACGGTGCCACCCGCAAGCAGCTTACTTTCGCGCCCAAGAAGCTGGCCCAGCCGCTGGTTGGTTCGTAGAATGCGAAACTCGCGATCGTGCACCAGGATAGGGTCGCCGATGGAATCAAAAGTGTTGGCCCATTGCTGTTGTACGGTGGCGACTTGCTCGAACAGCTTGACGTTCTGGAGGGTAAGTCCTAGAAGGTTAGCAACGTTTACGAGATAAGAGATCTCGTCGCGTTGAAATTTGACGTTCCGCTTTGAACCTAGAGCAACTACGCCTATAGGGCCATCCTTGCCGGGTAGGCTCAAAGCGATGGTTTCGTTCAACCCACTCCGAGCCATGCGCTGACGTTCTTCGGCATGGCGCTCGTCATCGAAGCGTGCAAAGAGGTATTCCCCTTCTAGAACCCGTTTCATCCAACCATCCCTGGCAGGGACAGAGGCGTACTGCTCCAGATAACTTTGGCCGAAGCCCACCGAGGCGCGCACCACGAGTTGTGCAGAGTCGCCCTGCCCTTCTATCAAGCGCACAATGCCGCTGGTCGCTTCGACACTCTCAACCAAGTGGCCCAACACTTGTTCCAGCACCTCACTCACGGACAGAGTTTGGGTGCTCGCGGCGGTCAGCAGCGTGAACCGGCGCATCTTGTCGTTCAGCTCTTCGCTACGGGTACGTGCCTGCTCCAGAACCAAAACGACCATGGCCACGCCTAGGGCCACAGCCAGCAAATTGTCGAAGGCCAGGCGAAGTAAAAAGATGAGATGGCTGAGCCATTCGGGGCGATCAATGGTATGGAGTCCGCTAACCAGAAAAGCAGCGCCCAGCAGGCGAACCCCGTGTCCTTTGTAGGAGTTCGCCTGTCGCCAAAGCAACCATCCGGTCCACAAGCAGACGATGGCCTCAAGCTCCGCCGTCTCCCAATGAACGACGCCAAAATTTGGGGCACCGACTCGTTCAATGAAATAGACCGCGAGCACAACGATGGCGACCAAGGGAACCACCGGCCAATTGCGCCGCGGAGCCGGGGTCGAATACTGCATGACCGAGAAAAGAAAAATGAGCAGCGCGGCGGCGTGGGTCAGAACGGCCGCCAAACGCAGCTCGGGCGATGATTGAAGCACCAAAACCAAATTGCAAATCGAGGAAAAGGTTAGAAAAGACCAACCAGCCAGCCAAGAACGGAAATAGGAGGAAGGATGGTCCCGGCGAAGCAGGAGGAAAAGTACGAGCAGAACGACCAGGGCGGTCGCTTCGAAGAAGGTGATGGCTAGCAGACCCTGGTTCTGCAACACGTTGCGCTTCTCCTCAGTCCGACCTGGTGGCGCGCTCGGTGAAACTCCCGTATTGCGCAGCAGGATGTGTCTTTAAGCTAACCGGTAGTGCCGTGACTATGACGCTAACACGCTGTTTTCTGACTGAGCAAGGAGGCCCTTGGTACCTGTGCCGTCCCGTATAATGACTGCTGGGAGCAACCAGGTCGTGGACCTAGAAAACATATTGGTGGTGGACGACGAAGAAGCGATTCGGGAAGTCGTCTCAACAATGCTGGAGTCGAAGGGCTACCAATGCACCGCCGTGAGCAACGGCCGAGCGGCGCAAGACCAGGTTAAGCGGGCGACTCCGGACTTGGTGTTGAGCGATATGATCATGCCGGAGATGGACGGCATCAAGTTGCTCGACTGGCTCCGACAATACGATCCCGAGGTGCCGGTCATCATGGTGACCGCGGTCCACGATATTTCCACGGCGTTGGAAGCGATTCGTCGCGGCGCTTACGATTACATTTTGAAGCCGTTCGAAAAGGATCAGCTATTTCTGGGGGTGGGCCGGGCGCTGCAACATCGCCGCCTGGTGATGGAGAATCGCACCTATCAGCGGAACCTGGAACAGTTGGTAGAAGAACGAACCGCGCAGCTCACCGGGGCGCTGGCGCAACTAGAACAGTCGTACGACGACACCCTAGAAGCGCTGGGAAGCGCCTTGGACTTGAAGGACGCGGAAACCGAGGGGCATTGCCAGCGGGTGACGGCATTTTGCATTTCGATTGCCAAGGCCATGCCGGTGCCTAATTTGTATTTGCCGGTGCTGGCGCGAGCTGCGTTCTTGCATGACATCGGCAAAATGGCCATACCTGACGGGATTTTGCGCAAACCTGGTCCGCTGACCGACGATGAAAAGCAGATCATGCGCAAACACTGTGAGATCGGCTACAACATGCTGATTCGAATTCCTTTTCTGCGGGACGCGGCCGAGATCGTGCTGGCACATCAGGAGTTTTTCAACGGCTCGGGCTACCCGAGAGGGCTGAAGGGCGACCAGATTCCGCTGGGCGCGCGTATTTTCACCGTCGCCGACTCACTGGACGCCATGATCAGCGACCGGCCGTACCGCAAGGCTTTGCCGCTTTCGCACGCCCGCGAAGAAGTGCGGCGCTGCTCCGGTACCCAGTTCGACCCTCAGGTGGTGGAAGTGTTTATGTCGATCCCTGAGGAACACTGGGTGGAACTGCGGCAAAATCTGGGGTCGCCGTTCCGGCTGGCCCACCTGCGAAATCTGTAACCCAATCATGCCCTGAAAGGGAACCGGGCATCTCGAGCCGGAGACCCCCATTTCTTTGCTATCGGCTATCAAGAATTTACGGACTTAAAATTTCAGCCGCAGCGAGAGTTGAAGGATGCGTGGCTGAGACACCGTACTGGTGCTCTGCCCGAACGTGTTGCTGTTGATCAGCTCGGCGTTCATGTTCGCATCGGCAACATCTGAGAATGAGCTGGTGGAGAACACCGGGTGGTTCAAGATGTTAAAGGCTTCCGCTCGGAAGGTAAGTTTGAGCCGCTCGGTGATATTAAAATCTTTCGATGCCGAGGCGTCCCAATCAAAATAGGCCGGGCCGTTAAAGGCATCTAATTGCAGGTTGCCGACCTCGCCAGGTTGCGGATTGCAGAAACCCCCAGCCACTGCAGGAGTGCAAACTCCTAGCTGTGGCGTCGCGGGGATTCCAGTTCCATCGGGCGACACCAGGCTCGGGTTGATGACATAAACGGTGCCATTGGACTGTTCGAACGTGCCTAAATCAGCGCTGATTTGCTGATGGGTCAAGCTCGCCACCGCGGTATTGTTGATGGTGCGAGATCCCCGATTAAATGATCCCCATTGAGAAAGAATCGAGAAGGGGGCGCCGCTTTGCCACGTGAAGATCGAACCGGTCTGCCAGCCATCGACCAATAATCCAACGATTTTGTGATCCGCCCCGAACATCCTGTGGCCCTTGCCGATCGGCAGCTCATACGTAAAGTTCGCCTTGAAAGCGTGGGTCAAATCGAACGGCGCGCGCTGCTTCTCAAGCTGCGGTCGAGCATTGTCCTGATAGGGCTGAAACTGATTCTGCGAACCGCCGTAATCGGTCATGACCTTGCTGTAAGTGTAGTTGGCCTGGAAATACAAGCCGCGGCTGAAACGGCGGCGTATTTCGACGACTCCAGCGTTGTAGGTCGAGAACGAACTGTTCTTCAGCAGATCACCACCCATAATGTACGGATTCGGAAAAAGCTGGACGGGATCGTTCGGACCCGGCCCCGGGTTATTTCCGGTGTCAATCTCGTTAGCGTGATAGAGGGACGAAAGTGATCCAGCCTGCCCTTGATAGATGAGGTTTGCGATCGTCGGGTCATCGAGAAACCCTCCAGCGTAAAGCTTGGGGAAGACCGTCAGAGGCTGACTGCCGGGAATGCTCGGATTGTAATCGGGAGTGAAGGTTCCGGTGGCCGCCAAGGCAAGAAATCCATTGGAACGCGCGCGATTGAAGTCCGCAAGGTAACCGTTCTGTTGAAGAATCAATTGATTGAGGTCGATCGCACGCAACAATCCCACGCCATGGTTGCCAACGTAGCTGACGGTGAGTGAAGTGTTCCAGCCGAGATCGCGCTGGACACTAAGGTTCCACTGCTGAACGTACGGCACCTTCAAGTTGGGATCAATCGCGTAGCCAGCGACGTTGCCAACTCCAAGATTGTTGGCGTTCGTTGCGAAGTCGATGGGAATCTGAAATGGGGGAACCGTCACGTTCTGAGCGCCCTGAGGGCTGCTGACCGTAGGACCGGCGAGCGATAGGTTCGCCGGAGTGGCCGAAAGTCCTGAATTGCCGCTGGCGGCATTGTCTGCTGCGGTAAAGAACGAGTCATTCACGTAGTTTATGCTGAATCCTGCTCGAACCGCGGTTTTGCCATTACCGAAGGGATCCCATGCAAGTCCAACGTTGGGCGCGAAATTGGCCATACGAGGTTTATACAGCGGACGACGGCCGCTTCCCCCCGCGAAATCGATCGTGGCGTCACCCAAGAGCGTTTGCTGGACGGTTTCGCCTGCAGGAATAACAGGCAAAAGCACAAGACCGTCGCGTTCGTTGACTGGGCTGAAATACTCGTATCGAGTTCCAAATGTCGCGGTGAGCTTGCGGTTGACTCTCCATGTATCGCCCAGGTAGAAGGACCAATCATTTTGGTTGTAGTTACGATTCAAGGGCGCGCCAGCGACGTAACCCGAAGTGGGACTGGTTGCGTTGACCGTCTGGGAAATCTGGCTAAGAAAACCCGTCACGCTTTGCAGAATTTCTGTGGCGTTGGCAAGCGCAGTGGAACTGACGGAAGCGCCATTGGGAGCAGGAAAGTCCGATTGAATCGGTGCGTAAGGGCTAGCGGAGCTGAATCCCAACGAATAGGTAGGATAAATGCCAGCTGAGTTTGTCGTGAAGATGGTGACCCGCTGAATCTGCGCACCAAACTTGAGAGTGTGGTTGCCCTTAGACCAACTCGCATTGTCCTGGTAAGAGAAGGTATGGGTATTGCGGCCTTGGGGCAGGAAATTGGGATCCGGATCGGTAAACGCGAGAGTCGTGTCGTCGAGCACATAGCTGCCGAACTTTTGAGAGGTGGTAAAGAAAGCGGGCGCAAGATCAAATCCAAAGCGAACTTCATTGGTAAAATTCCCGCGCGGATTCCAGCGCCATGCGGTTGAAAGGAACTTAATGGAATCGTTGTTCTGCACCAGGGGAACCGTGTCGTAGCTGGTGTCGATGTCCGGGCGGTCGACGATTTGACGATTCCAAGAATATGTCGCGGTGAAGGTGTTGTGAATATTGGCGTCGTAATCCGCCCGGAAGCCGTAGTTGTCTTGAGTCTCATTATTGCGTGCGTTCAGCTGATATCCCAGCAAGTTGACGCCGTCGCCGACGCGGGTGTTGTTTGGAGTTGTTGGTAAGCGCTTGATCAGCGCGATCTGGGCGGGATCAGGGGTGAAAACCGGAGAAGCGCCACCTCGCGCCTGATTCTCCAGCGTCAGCAAATCGACGGTTTCCGGCGCGCCGACCGGATTGCCATTGCCATCGACCGGCTGGTAGGTGAAGGGCAGAGTCGGGGTCGCCCCGGTTAGGTCAGCGATCGCCGTGGGGTTCAGAACTGTAGTGTTATTGGTAGCCTGAGAGCGGAGTCGCAGCAGTTCGTAATACCCGTAGATAAACAATTTGTTCTTGATGATCGGCCCACCGACATTTCCACCCCCCTGGTTTTGGAGCAAGTTGGGCAGAGGAACGCCGCTGGCGTCGTTGAACCAGTTGTTAGCAGCCCAGGCGTTCGAACGGTAATACCAAAAACCTTCTCCATGGAATTCATTGGTGCCCTTCGGCGTGACGATGCTGACTTGGGAGGCGCCGCTTCCGCTCTCTACGTCCGCGTTCTGGTTGATGATCGTGAATTCCTGGGCCTGGCTGTTAAACGGAAGATTCGGGCTGAAATCGAGGGCATTATCGCGAATAAAATTGTCCTGAATGTTGATGCCGTCAAGAGTGAGGTTGGAGAAAGACGTACGCTGACCGTTTATGGTGGTATCGATCAGTCCATTGGGTCCGCTATTCGATACGCCCGATTGCAAGTTTAATAGCGCCAGCGGGTTGCGGTTAAGGATCGGCAGATCATCGATCTGCTTCTTTTCCACGGTTCCAGTTACTTCGGCGCTGGTGGTCTGAACCAATTCGGCCCCAGCCTCAACGACAACCGACTGGCTTTGGGACCCCACCTCCAAGACGATCGGTACGACGGAATATTCCGTGGCAGCGTCGAGCTTGATTGCGTTGACGATGCCCTGCTTAAAGCCATCCTTCGCCACAGCGACGCGATAGCGGCCATAATCCAAGCGTTCAAACTGATAGCCGCCGAATGAACCGGTGGTCGAGGTATAGGTAGCGTTCGTCTGGATGTTAGTTAGCGTGACGGCTGCCCCGGCCACCGAGCCACCTTGTGCGTCAACAACCGTTCCGGTCACCGAGCCAGTTGGGACCTGGCCCATAACCACCGCTCCGAATCCGGCAACAGACATCAGCGCAGCGACGACACCAGCACACCGATACAGTCGATGGAAACAGCTGCGCAGGCGCTGACCAGCGCTATTCGAATGGAACTGCGAAACGCTCTGCGCGGACATCCACACTTCTGCGGTTTTCATCTTCCCCCCAGGTAAGAACCATCTAAATAAATAAAATCGAGATAGCGCGAGCGAGATAAAATCCTCGGATCCTGCGCTATGTTTATCAAGCGGAAGCACGTAGATGTCCACAGCGGGGAGAAATATTCTGTTAGATTTAAAGTAAGCGTTTATTTGGCAATCCTTTGCATGACCCCGAGGATAGAAGTCCTTATTAGCAGCCACGAAATATGTTTTTTGGAGTTGGCAAGTCTATTCTATGATTTTTGGAATGAACATAGGAGGCCGCAGCTGCGTTGTTGCGGTACGCCTAGAAAGTCCCGTCCGACGGCTCTGGCGCCGGTGCGACACAGGGGTTAAAGTTACTTCGTGAACGCCCATCTACCCGCAGGTGTCTACGCGAACCGATCCGGCGAGGCGATCCCGCAGCTGGATCTCGCGGCCCAATATTCTGGCATCGCTAGCGAAATTCGCGAAGCGGTTGATCGGGTGCTGGCTTCCCAGCAGTTCGTGCTGGGACGTGAAGTTGATTCGCTGGAGCGGGAACTTGCTGAGCGGAGTCAAGTCAAACATGGCGTCGGAGTGGCGTCCGGGACCGATGCGCTGATTCTGGCTTTGCGTGCGTGCGGCGTTACTCCCGGAGATGAGGTAGTAGTTCCGGCATTCACCTTCGTCGCCACCGGCAGCGCCGTCAGCGCCTTGGGCGCGAAGCCGGTTTTCGCCGACGTTCATCCCACCACATACAACATTGATCCCTCCGAGCTTCCCCGACGGATCACTTCGAAAACGCGCGCCCTTATCGTTGTGCATCTATACGGACTGGCAGCGGACGTTGACCCAATCGTTAATTTTGCTCATGCCCATGGATTGAAGGTAATCGAAGACAATGCGCAGGCGATCGCTGCGGCTTATAAAGGGCGGCGAACCGGATCGCTGGGAGACGTGGCGTGCCTGAGCTTCTATCCGACGAAAAATCTAGGCGCATACGGAGACGGGGGAATGGTGGTCACCGATTCCGCCGAGCTTGCGGAGCGGATTCGAGTTCTCCGCAATCATGGCCAGACATCCAAATACGTCAGCAGCGAGCCCGGCTGGAACAGCCGGCTCGACGAGCTACAAGCGGCCATCCTCCGAGTGAAACTAAAACATTTGGAAGGGTGGACCCGAGCGCGCCAGGAGCGCGCCGCTGAATACACCCGCCGGCTGGTGGAAATTCGGGGGGTGATGCCGCCCTTGGTGTCCGAGGGGTACGAGCACGTTTTCCACCAATACACGATTCGGGTCGAAAAGCGCGACGAACTACAGCGGAGCTTGCAGGAAAATAGGATTGGCTCTGCGGTGTATTACCCGATGCCACTGCACCTGCAACCGATCTACGCGAGCCTCGGATACAAGAAGGGCGATTTTCCGCACGCCGAGCGGGCTGCCCAAGAAGTGTTGTCGTTACCGATGTATCCGGAGCTGCGGATGGAGCAGGTCGAACGCGTGACCCGGGCTATTGGCGAATTCATGGAACGCTGAGAAACAAGTACAGAACAACAACTCAAGGTCGCAACGTGCGACGATCACTTGCATCGAAACTTACTTACCGAAATACAGCAAGGCTAATAGGAAAATCCAAAGTGCTCCCATGAAATGCCAGTAATACGAGGCGATTTGGACGGCGGTTGAGTGGGGTAATCGGGTTGTAGAATGGCTGCGAAACAGTACATAGGTCAGTGCGGCGATACCGCCGACTAGGTGAACGGCGTGCGCCGCGGTGAAGATGTAAAAGAAGCTGCTGCCCGGATTGCTGGCCACGTATACACCTGAGGCGGCCAGGTTTCGCCAGACAACCAACTGTCCGGCGATGAAGAATAACCCCAAACTGGTCGTTGCCTTCCAGAAATTGCCGAAACCCGCCAGGTCACCTGCGGCCAGGCGATGACGCGCGAGCTCCAGGGTGATGCTGCTCGCTAGGAGCACCATGGTGTTGAGCCAAATGAGGGGTGGCAATCGAACCGCAACCCAGTCGTTGCCGGTTCGACGAACCAGAAATGCCCCGGCAAGAGTGAAGAAGAACATCAGTATGGAAGCTATGCCAAGAATAAGGGCGGTTTGGTGACGGCCTCCCGAAGGTTGCGCCGCTGGTTGGCGCGAGTCGCCGCTATCGCCGCCGTCACGGGGATCTGGTGGCGGCGGATGCCCTCCCCCGCCGCCGCGAACATCCTCAATGATCAACTCAATTTCATCGATTACGTGGGTCGGCATAGCTCCCCTTCCGGGGTCGCAAATTTTTCGGCTGCTTCTAATTCAGAAACACCGCTTGCGCGAGAATAGCGCGGAGTGCCCAAAATTCCAATCTCGTATCGAATATCGAACTATTCTGGGATCTACTGGAACTGCTTTTGAAAAGCGGCGAGCTGCTGCTTAAGTTCGGCAATCTCGGCGCGAAGTTCCGTGACCGTATCTTCCAAACGGGCCAAGCGCTCCTGCTCAACGTGACAGCCACCAGGTATCTCCGATGGCAGCGGCAAAGACTCAGCTGGCTGTTGCTGCGGGTCGCCGCAAAGAAGATGAACGTAGCGCGCCTCCTTCGTACCGTGCTGGCGCGGAAGAACTCTTGCGAGCGAAGGCTCACGCTTCATTAGCATGTTGAGCACCGAATGGACGGCGTCCAGGCCGTCGAATGAATATAAGCGCTCCGTGCGGCCACGCAACTCGCCAGGCGTTTGTGGACCGCGCAGCAGCAACACGCAAAGCACAGCAAGCTCATGGCGATGGAGGTTGAAAACTTCCTGGAGGCGATGCTCGTATTTAGCAACCCGGCCGTCAGTAGCGGCCGAACGTGCCAGACCTAATTCACCAAGCGTGCCTAAGGCCTGGCGAACGGCGTCTTCATCCACATTCATGATGGGTTCGCGATTCGATTTTTGGTTGCAGGCGTTTAGAAGGGCGTTTAACGACAAGGGATAGTAATCGGGTGTGGTGATCTCTTTTTCTAGCAGGCAGCCAAGAACGCGAGCGTCTACGGGACCGATTTGCATACTCACGCGATCATCATACACAAAGAACAACGCTTGGCAGATCTGGGGGGCGTCGATTGAGGTGCGCGACGGCGTTTGTAATCCAGCCAAGGACGACCAAACAGAAGGAGAAATGGTGCGGTCGAGAGGACTCGAACCTCCACGCCTTGCGGCGCTAGCACCTCAAGCTAGTGCGTCTGCCAGTTCCGCCACGACCGCCCCGTGCTGGGACTACTCACCACGTACCGCCACGTTATTGCTTCTCGCTTTCGATATGGTATCGCATGCCCCTCGGAAATCCAATACGAGGCCGCTTTGTTTCTGAAGGCGAAACGCGGGAGGGAGTCTCCCGGTGTGCTTACTGGGTCGTCGTCGGAGCGTCCACAAGTGCTTTCCAGCCGCCATCCGGTTGTTTGGCCCAAACAACTACGTAGTGCGCCTTTGCCGTCTGTGGCTTGCCCTGCTTGTCGGGCATGGTGAAATGGTAATCGCCCAGCTCGTAAGCGAGATCTCCGGCGCGGGAAACTTCTATTTTGGTCGGCGCGAAGGTAAGCGCGAATCCTGGTGCCGACATCATCGCTGTGAAAGTCTTCTCGATGGTGTCCTTTCCCATGGCCACCGGACTAGCTGGAAGGAGTAGTGAAGCGCCATCAGCGTAAAATGAGGCGGCCTGATGAGCGTCCTTCGCTGCGAAGGCCTTCACCCACTCGGCGTCAAGATTGCGAATCGCTGATTCATCCGCCGCCCGGTTATCCGGGGCCATCGAGGGCTGCGCCGGTGGACTAGTTGCACTGCAGGATGCGAGAGCCATGACGGTGATGATTAGCAGCGTGGCGGGTACCAAAGAGCCAAAATAGGACATGAACGCCCTCCGTCGACTTGGCATTGAATTCGTGAGAGTGACCTGGGTAGCGGAACGATACTACAGGGTGCAATCGTGTCAAGGGAGGTGAACTGCATCATGGCGTTTTACGGAGGAGGAACCGGCCATAAGCGGCTCCGCGAAAGGTTAGGTACGATGGTGACAAAATGCCGCTGGGACGAAAGTGCATAGTATCTAGGGTTTCTTCGGCTGAGTGGGTGCAGGTTGCGCCGGCGCGGGAGTTGAAGATTGCGGCGTGGTCGTCAACGGCTTCACGGGGTTCACAGGCGCCGCCTTAGCTGGAGCTGCGGGCTTGGAGAACTTTTGCAGTACCGAGCCACCTTGTTCTACGGCTCGGTCGGTGCGCAGCACCAGGGCCATGGCACAAACCATGAACATGATGGCGCACCAGGTGGTCGCCTGAGAAAGTATGGTGGCCGCTCCGCGAGGCCCGAAGGCCGTCTGGCTTCCCGCTCCACCAAAAGCGCCCGCGAGATCGGCGGCTTTGCCGCTTTGCAGCAGAACCACAATGATCAGCACTAGGCAGTTCATGACGAAAAACGCCGTCAACAGCCAACCGGCGAACCGAAACCCGAGCGCGATAATCCCGAAGCCGACCAACAGCGCGACAACCCATTTTGTCCAACCGGGCATTTTGCCCATCTCAGGTCCTCTTTTCGTTGCTGCTACTGCATGCCCGGAAAACCCGCGCGCCCGGATTACAGCTTCACTAAAAATTGACGATAGAAGCGAACGATTTGGCGTCCAAACTGGCGCCCCCGACCAGTGCGCCATCCAGTTCTTCCTGGGCCATCAGGCCCGTGATGTTGTCAGCCTTGACACTGCCACCGTAGAGAATTCTCGCTGCGGAGGCGTGGGCGGCGGAGAACTGCTCGGCCGCGCACTGGCGAATGAACTTGTGAGCTGCGGCGGCAATTTCAGGTGTCGCCACCTTGCCCGTCCCAATCGCCCAGACTGGCTCGTATGCCAAAAGGATACGGGAGAACTCGTCGGGGGTCAACGCTCCGGGGCCGCCGGTGAATTGGCGCTTCAGAATTTGCTGTTCAAGTCCGGCGCTGCGCTCTTCGTCGGTTTCTCCGACGCAGACGATGGGTGTAAGGCCCACGCTGAGCGCCATCAGCGATTTCTTCGCGACGTTATCATCGGTTTCTCGGAAGAGCTGCCGGCGTTCGGAGTGCCCGACGATGACGTAGCGGCAGCCCGCCTCGGCGAGCATGACCGCGGAGATTTCGCCGGTGAAGGCGCCCTCTTTGCTCCAGGAGAGGTTTTGGCCGGCGATGGCGATCTTGGCGCCTTTCGTGGATTCAATTGCTGTGGAGATTGCGGTGAACGGCGGGGCAACTACGATGTCGCAGTGAGTTGCGCCGGCGACCAGTGGATTAAACGCGGAGAAGAAGGCCCGGGTCTCGGCCAGGGTCTTGAACATTTTCCAGTTGCCAGCGATGACGCGGCGCCTCATACGCGATACCTCCCAAGCACTTTTTCGGATGCCAGCCGGTGCGTGGTACCGGCGGTTGGAATGAAAGGAGCTGCCATTATTTATTGGTCAGGGCTTCTACACCAGGAAGCTTACGGCCACCGAGGAATTCGAGCGACGCGCCTCCGCCAGTGGAGATATGCGAAATTTTATTCGAAACGCCGGATTGGTGGATGGCCGCTACCGAATCGCCTCCACCGACGATGGAGGTTGCGCCATTCTCGGTCGCGGCCGCCACGGCCTTGGCGACTTCCAGGGTGCCCTTGGCGAAAGCCGGCATTTCGAAGACGCCCATCGGACCGTTCCATACAATGGTCTTGGCTTTTGCAATTTCCGAAACGTAGGCGGCCGCGGTCTTAGGACCGATATCGAGGCCCATCTTGTCTGCAGGTGTCGCCGAGACATCACAGATACTGGTGGCAGCGTCCGGTTTGAGTTCCGCCGCCACGACATGATCGATCGGAATCAAAAACTTAAAATGTTTGCCCTTCGCTTCTTCGAGAAGCCGCTTCGCAAGATCCACCTTGTCGTTTTCCACTAAAGACTTCCCAATTGGCAATCCTTGGGCTTTCTCAAAGGTGTAGGCCATCCCGCCGCCGATCAGCATCGCGTCCGCAACCTTGGTCAAATTTTCCACGACTTCGATTTTGTCGCTAACTTTGGCGCCTCCCAGAATGGCAACGAAGGGACGCGCAGGATTGCTAATGGCTTGGCCCAGGTAAGCGAGTTCCTTCTCCATCAGAAGGCCGGCAGCCGATTGCTTGACGAAGCGGGTAATACCAACAACCGACGCGTGGGCCCGATGAGCGGAGCCGAAGGCATCGCAAACGAACAGACCATCGCAGAGTTTGGCGAGCTGTTTTGAGAAGGCTTCGTCGTTCTTTTCTTCCTGCGGATGAAATCGAACGTTTTCGAGGAGGAGAACTCCGCCATCGGTGAGCGCTTTGCTCCGAGCTTCGGCGTCCGCGCCGACACAATCGGACGCAAATACAACCGGACGCTCCATGAGTTCTTGTAGCTTTTTTGCTACCGGGGCCAGAGAATATTTCGGATCGGGCCCGCCCTTGGGGCGGCCAAGATGCGAAGCCAAAACCAACCGGCCGCCCTTCTGGATGGCTAGCCGCAAAGTAGGCAGTGTTTCGCGGATGCGGGTGTCGTCGGTGACCGCGCCGTCTTTGAGAGGAACGTTAAAATCCACGCGTATGAAGACGCGCTTTCCATTGAGGTCCAGGTCGTGAATGGTCAATTTATTCATATCGGTCATCGCCGTAGTTTCACCGATGTAGCGGTTCGAACGCGGCGAAGGACTCGACTAAAAATCCGTGCCATCACCCTCTAACCCTTGGTTCGAAATACAGTTAGAACTTTGAAGCCATGAATTTGATCAGGTCGCGGCAGCGGCAGGAGTATCCCCACTCATTGTCGTACCAGGCGAGTACTTTTACGCAACGGTCCCCGACCACCTTGGTGTATCCGGAGTCGACAATGGACGAGTTGGAGTTGCCTTTGAAGTCGGCCGAGACCAGCTCTTCTTCGGTGTAGCCGAGAATCCCCCTCATGGGACCCTCTGCTCCGGCCTTCAATGCGGCATTTACCAATTCCACGGTGGCCGGTTTATCGACGAACACCGTCAAATCAACGACACTGACGTTCGGTGTCGGAACGCGCATCGCGTAGCCATCGAGTTTGCCCTTTAGCGCCGGAATCACCAGGTGCAGGGCCTTGGCGGCTCCGGTGGAACTGGGGATCATGTTAATTCCTGCAGCGCGCGCCCGGCGCAGGTCCTTGTGCGGCAAATCCAAGAGTTTCTGATCGTTGGTGTAGGAGTGAATGGTGGTCATGGTGCCGCTGTGGATGCCAAAGGTGTCGTGAAGAACCTTGGCGACGGGAGCTAGACAGTTGGTGGTGCAAGAAGCGTTGGAAACCACGTGGTGCTTGGCAGGATCGTAAGTATTGTCGTTGACACCGAGCACGAAGGTGGCGTCCGGACCATCGGCGGGGGCCGAAATAATGACTTTCTTCACCGAGCCGCGGAGATGCTTCTTGGCGTCAGCGCCCTTGGTGAACAGACCGGTCGATTCGACGACGATGTCGGCGCCCACCGAAGGCCAATCGATTTCAGCGGGATCCTTGGTCTTAAAGACCTTGAAACTCTTGCCGTCGACGGAGATGGAATCGTCGGTATAGGTAACTTTGTGGGACAGGTTGCCCAAAATCGAGTCGTACTTCAACAAGTGCGCGAGCGTTGCGGCGTCGGTCACGTCATTGACCGCGACAAACTGGATACTGGAATCATCCAACGCGGTTCGAACGATATTGCGCCCAATTCGTCCAAAACCGTTGATACCTACCTTGATGGGCATTCTTCCTCCGTGTGAGTAGCTAGGACCGGTCCCGGCAACAATTGGACACAGTGCAGAACATAAAATGCTATGGGCTGCGGAAGCAAAAGTCAACGCGGCAGAGCAATCGTCAAATCGGGAGATTTTTCCAAGGGAAAAAATGGCGGGGCATGCGGGGTCCGCCCGCGGTCCGCATGCCACGCCGGGAATCATTACCGCACGAAGGGGCTATTGATGATGGCTATTGATGATCATGGCCCATCTCCAGTAGTCGCGCTGCTGGTCTCTATGAGCGAGGAATATGCACGATAAGGCCGATGGCGGGATTCCCGGTAGCAGCGATATACATCCAACTTCGTGAGTATGGCAGCGATGATAATCGTGGTGCTCTTCGTCGTCGAGGTGACGCGCTCAAAGCATCCCGGCAGACACCATCGTGCCGACCAGAGTTAAAGCTGCAGCAACAAGCTTCGACATGCGCGTGCGGCGCTTCTCCGTTGATTTCAACAAACATGCCCTGTTTTGAAAAGTGCTACGGGGACTGCTGGTCATTCGAACTGAGAATTCGATGATGGCGGAGAGCCTCGACACTGCAGGGCAGGGGTTGTCGGGAGCCCAGCCCCAGCAGAACACCCTAAGTTACTGTGGGAATTGCCGGATACTGGTGACCCGCTCCCCGCGGAAACGCACAAAGACGATTTTTGATGGAGGCTGGCCGTAAATCCAGTCTTCGATATCGTAGCCTTCAGAATCCCGTTCGCGGACTTTGTGTTCGGGCTTGCCGATTGCTGCGATCACTTCTTCACGATCCATCCCTAAGGCGGGACGCCGATCCTGAATAGCCTTCCGCATTTCAGGCGGAAGAGTGTCCGCCCATTGCACCGAAGCGGAGCGCTGTCTTGAAAAGTCCATCAGCGGAGAGAGGATCTTCTTCAAATCCTCCGGAGTTAAGTCCGGGATGGTTTTGTTGAACTCTAGGAAAATGGAACTGCCAACCCCAGGCTCCAAGCCCGGCGGCCCGCTGTCTTGGGGCGTGACGGTGCCGGTCGGGATGCCACCCATGCCGATCTGAACGCGGTCGCGCCAGTGGCGTTTTCCACGGCCCCCTCCATTCACGTCGACCACAATAGAGTGGGCGCGGAAGTCCAGCTTAGTAATCTGGACGTTGTCGCCGGAATTGATGGCGGCGCCGTGATTGGCCACCGCCCGATCGAGCAATTCGAACCTGATCGGCTGACCCACATAGATCAGAAACCCTTCCTTGCCGGCAGGGAGGGACTTCAGAGCTTTGGCAAACTCCCCGGATACCGCGCGGATCAAGTCCAGCTTCGATTGATCTTGCAAGGTTTGACTGCGAGGCGCACCCGGAACTTGGGAGGGACCCTGAGTCTGATTCTCGTCCACGGTGGAAGTAAATTCGGGAAGGACCGGAATATCCGCGCCGGCTGGAAACGTTACTGTGGGACCAACGGAGGGACGCAGTCGCTCGACACCAGGAACATCTGCACTGGCGAGCAGCAAGAGGGCCACAGTGAAGGCAAACCAGTTCGACATAGCTCCAGGAACGGGCCACCCCAATGGCCTACGGTCCTATTCTATGATGCTTACAGCCCGCTGAACAGGTACCCCGTGATGTTTCAAACGGGCGCGAGCCGGAGCTAGATTACGGTCACGGTTACGCCGGAACGGTCGATCTTCATCGGGAGCAGTTGCCCACCGGCTTGGAGTATCGCCGCCTCCACCCCGGGCCGGGCGTCAGGCTCGATGAGTAGGACGACGCAGCCTCCGCCGCCGGCCCCGCAGACCTTGCCCGCTAATGCACCGTCCTTGCGAGCGCCCAAAATGATGGCGTCGATAGTCTTTGTGGAGATCGTGGGCAGATTCTTCTTTCGAAAACTCCATTCCTCACGCATCAGGCGTCCCACTTCAAACCAATGCGACAGCTCAAGAGCTCCGCGCAGCTTTTGAGCGATATCAGAAATGTGCTCGAGGTTGCGATGAACCCTAGGATCGCCATTGATCTGCTTTTGAAAAACGTCCCAATTGTTGACCGCCGACTTCCGGGGCTTGCCGGTATAGCAGAGCACCAGGCGTCGTTCCAGTTCCCTCAGATCGACGCGCAGCTCGGTTCGCCGCTCGCCGCCCGGGGGAAGTTCGATGGCCGCAGCGCCGCCGAACGCCGGTGGATAATGATCCTGGGTGCCGGTTGGCACACGGATTACGATGGCCTCGGCGTCACGGCTGATGTGAATCCATTCCCCCTTACTTTTGCCAGCGGCGGTGAAGCGATCGAGCGCGGCGCAAATTGCCACAGCCATGGCGCTGGAACCTCCTATGCCGGCGCCTGCGGGAGCTTCTGAATCGGTGGTGAGGGTGAAGCCACCTTGAGGCTGAAAAAACTTGGCGATCTCGGCGAGCAATGGAAGACGGTAGCGCTTGCCCTTCTCAAGCTCGGCAAAGGACTTGAAAGTTTCCTGGCGCTGGGTATCGCGAGAGACCAGCTGGATGCGTTGGTCAGTTCGCGGACGCTGTTCGATCACGCAACTCGCGTAACGGCTGATGGCAGCGTTCACCGTGACCGCCCCGGGATGAAACAGGTAGAGGGGCCAAATATCAAGCGTGCCGCCTGCCAAATCGACCCGAGTGGGGGCTTTAGATTCAATTCGCATGGTTATGTTCGCTGAGAGGTTGGCTTGCGCATGAGCCTGGTCAGTCTGAGGCACCGCCGGAGCAACCTCAAGCCGAGCGGAAGGGCTGTGCGGTTAGAAAGACAACAGCGAACAGGCCGATGAGGCAGGGATTGCTATAGAAGTTTATCCAATGTAATTGGAAGACTTGTCACTCGCTTGCCGGTAGCGTGATAAATCGCGTTCGCGATGGCCGCTGCGACTCCGGTTATGCCAATTTCTCCTATACCGTGTGCGCCCATCGGGGTGTACGGATCAGGAATATCGGTGTAGACCACGTCGATGGGGGGCACGTCGGCCTGTACGGGCAGGTGATACTCCGCCAGCGTCGGGTTGGCGATTCGTCCGGTTCGATCATCAAACATGGTTTCTTCGGTGAGCGCCATGCCGATACCCATGATGATGCCGCCGCGGAACTGAGAGAGCGCGGTCTTGGGGTTCAGGATTCGTCCGACGTCGAAGGCGCCGACCCAGCGACTGATGCGTACTTCCCCGGTTTGCTGCTGCACTCGAACTTCACAGAATTGCGCCGCATAGGAATGCATGGAGTACTTCATCATCTCCAGCGGCGCCCCGGTCTTATGCTCCACTTCCACAGAGTTTTTTCCGGTTCGCTTCAGAATCGCCGTGTAAGTTTCTCCAATTGCCGGGTGTCCCTTGACAAAGATACCCTCGTTCACCATGCGCACGTCATCGGCGGTAGCGCCCTTAAGAACCGAGTTCGAATCCTTTTGCGCAAGCGACAGCAGTTGGGTAAGCAGTTCCTCCGAGGCCTGCTGCACGGCGAGCGCGATACTGACGGTTTGAGATGAGCCCCCGGCCACACCCGCCCAAGGCAAGGTACTGTCGCCATACTCGAAATGGACCTTCTCCATGGGCAGTCCCAGGCGTTCGGCGGCGTGCTGGGTTTGCACGGTCGCCGTGCCCATGCCCATCTCTTGCGCAGAGCTCCCGACCAGCGCCGTGCCGTCGGCATTGATTTGCACCCGCGCGGCCGTTACCATGCGGTACATCGGGTAAGTACCGGTGGCCACTCCTTGCCCGATCAACCAGTTTCCTTCGCGCTGCGAACCGACCGCCGCCGGACGATTCTGCCAGCCGAACTTTGCGGCACCTATACTGTAGGCCTCACGCATGTGGCGGCTGGAAAACTCATTTCCGCTGACCGGATCCTTCTCCGGTTCATTGCGCATGCGAAGCTCGACCGGATCAAGCGCAAGCTCATAAGAGAGAGCGTCCATGGCACTCTCGACGGCGAAGGTACCGATCGACTCACCGGGCGCGCGCATAAACGTATTCGCGACGCGATTGACCTCGCAAACCTGCTGGCCAATGCGATAAGCCTTCATGGTGTACAAATGGCGTGGCGGGAAACTGAATTGTTCGGGGAAATTGTTGTCCGTGGATTGCGCGGTCACGCCTTCATGGATGAACGCAGAGATGTGGCCGGAGGGGTCCGACGCGATCGCGACCCGCTGTTGGGAAGGAGTGCGGCCCCCGACGATTCGGAAAACACCCTCCCGCGTCAGAGCCAGCCGAATCGGCCGGCCGGTCATGCGGGCAGCAAGTACCGCGAGCTGGTTGTAGGGCCAGATACCACCTTTGCCACCGAACCCGCCGCCAACAAAAGTGGAAATCACTTGGACATTTTCTTTCTTCAAACCGAAAATATCCGCGAGGCTATTCGCAGTGCCGGCCGTGAATTGGCTAGTGTCGTACAAAGTCACTTTATCGTCGCCATCCCACACAGCAATCGTTGCGTGCGGCTCAATCGCGTTGTGATTGTAGGGCGGGGTGGTAAACCTCAGATCCACTCGATGGCTGGCCGTTTTGAAAACGGCGTCCGGATCGCCTTTCGTGACCTCCGGGTCTTCTCCGAGAATCTGCTTCGGCTTTTTCGCGCTGCCAATCGCCGCTTCAAACGAGTTCATCCCAGGCTCAGCGAGGTAGGTCACGTTGATGAGAGATGCCGCATATTCAGCGCGGTCCTCGGAATCGGCAATCACGATCGCCACCGGCTGCCCGTTCCAAGAAATCACGTCGGTGTTCAAAATCTTAACCTCGGTCGTCCCTGCACTTGGTTCGCCCTGCGCCGACAGCGGTTTCGGCACCTTCATGTCTGGCGCATTGAGATGAGTAACTACTTTTAGAAAGCCGGGCGTTTGCTCCGCTGCCTTGGTGTCGATATTTTTGATGACGCCTTTTGAGATCGTGCTGTATACGAGGGACGCGTGCAGTAGCCCCTCGATCGAGTACTCCGCGGAGAACAGCGCTGCGCCGGTAACTTTGACGCGACCATCAAGCCGGTCGATCGGTTTGCCCAGGTAGCGATGCTGGTCTGTGAGTCTATCGCGCTCGCGATCGGGCATCACATGAGCAACGGTCTCGATGACTTTCTTCATGATGCTCATCGCTCGGCTCCTTGGACGGCAGCCAGGTCTGAAAGAACGAGCGCGATGGTGCGCTTCCCAAGTTCAACTTTGAAAGTGTTGCCTCTCCGCGGTATCGCTGGCGCCAACTCCGCGGCGGCTGCCCTCGCGAAATTATCGGGTGTCGGGGCCTTACCACGGAGGAGATCCTCCGCGACCGAAGCGCGCCATGGCTTGTGGGAAACGCCGCCGAGCGCGAGGCGAACCTCGCGAATGATGCCGTCTTCAACCTTAAGCGCAGCAGCCACGGAAACCAGAGCGAAGGCGTAGCTGGCACGGTCCCGCACCTTGCGATAAGCGGAAGGGAGGCCGGAGGACGACGCCGGCAGGTCCACCGAGGTGATCAGCTCGCCAGGCTGGAGATTCGTATCGATTTCGGGAGTGTCCCCCGGAAGGCGATGGAAATCGGTGAATGCGAGGCGCCGATCGCCGGATGGGCCCGTGATGTTCACGTTCGCATCGAGTGCGGCAAGCGCTACGCACATGTCCGACGGGTGGGTCGCGATGCATTTCGGTGAAGTGCCCAGAATCGCGTGAATTCGATTGAATCCTTCTATTGCATCGCAACCGCTGCCGGGGACCCGCTTGTTGCAAGCGGCGGCACCATCATAGAAGTAATAGCAGCGAGTGCGCTGCATCAAATTGCCTCCGGTGGTCGCCATGTTACGAAGTTGCGCAGACGCGCCCATGAGGATGGCTTGGGAGAGAAGCGGATATTTTTCACGAACTAGGGCGTGTGCCGCGAGGTGGCTGTTGCGTACCATCGCGCCTACCCGCAAGTCCCCACCGGGAAGCTCCTGCACTTCCGCGAGCGGGACACGCGTGATGTCAACGAGCGATCGCGGCTGTTCGATTCCTTCCCGCATGAGATCAATCAGGTTGGTCCCGCCAGCAAGGAAGCGCGCTTTGCGATCCGGGCTTTCAGAAAACAGTTTGAGGGCGGATCGGGTGTCGGTGGCGGTGCTATAGGTGAAATTGTTCATGGCGCTGTCGCTCTATAGACCTGATGAATGGCGTCGCGGATGCCCACGTACGCGCCGCAACGGCACAGGTTGCCGCTCATGCGTTCCCGCAACTCCGCGTCGGTGAGTTCGGTCGAAACGCCACTGTTTGGGGTGACAGCGCTGGGCACGCCGTTGCGAAACTCATTGAGCATGCCCAGCGCAGAGCAGATTTGCCCCGGCGTGCAATAGCCGCATTGAAAGCCGTCGTGCTCAATGAATGCCTGCTGCATCGCATGCAACACGCCCGACGGTGCGAGCCCCTCGATGGTGACGATTTCCCGCCCTTGGTACTGTATCGCCAGCGCGAGACACGAATTAATGCGTTCGCCGTCCACCAGCACGGTACATGCGCCGCATGCGCCTTGGTTGCAGCCTTTCTTCGTGCCTGGAAGGCCCAAGTGGTCACGCAGAGCGTCCAGCAGCGAGAGCCGCGGCTCAATCGCCAAAACTCGCTCAACGCCGTTAACGTGAAGGGAAATATTCTTGAATTCATCTTGCGAAATGTTCATCCGTCTGCCTCAACAACAGTTGCCATGCTCATCGCCGTTACCCACAAGACTTCATGGATAGGCTGGAGAGCATCGAAAGACAATACAGCGTTTCTTGGAGAGCATGGCGACGGGCGGTCGAGAGGGGTCATACTCAGTGGTTAGGACGAACGTCAGGCCGGACTTGTAGGACTGCTCTCTACCGCGTAGAGCTCCCACTGGACCAAGGGCGTGCGGCGTTCAGCAGCGGGACTTTGTAGTCTTAAAATACGGGAGATGAAGCTTCGGCGTAACCGGTCGAAAAGTATGGAGCGGCCTATCGGAATCGAACCGACACCTGAACCTTGGCAAGGTTCCGTACTACCACTATACTAAGGCCGCTTGATGCTGCTTCTTTTTATAACACGCTCAGGCGAACGGTCACAAGCGTTGCCTGTTCCCTTCCCGCGGCTAGTTCACCCTTAAATGTTCCTCAGGAAACCTGGCTGACTCTGGCAGATTTTACCACCGGTGAACTGCGCTGACGTTCGGCGAATCGGGAAGCTTTTTCACGATCGGTATACACACGGCCGAATTTCTCGCCGTCCGGATAGTAAACGGTTACCAACCAATGATGGTGCTTGCGGCGGCGATCCTTGCCAAACGCACTCTTTTCCCGGCGCGGGGTCTTTTTGGTGACGCTCTTCTTCAAGGTCCTCATCCTATCGTCGATGCGGCACCGCGGCGAGCAGACCAACGCAATCCAGTGAGCAGACGATGTTGCAACTCTATCACAACAGGAATAAATGCAATCGAAGAAATGGGCCCCCGGAGCGCCGGTCGGGAACCATAATCAACTAATTAAGTGATGAGCATTGAAAAGTTTGAAGCACGCCAAATTGTGACATGGAAGGTCAGCCGGGCATCCAATCGGTAAGCACGAATACTCATGAATTCGAGCATTTCGCCGCCTTTTCGCGATAAGCGGTGCATGGGAAAAGTTGCTGGTAATGAAACTTTCGTGGAACATTTACGTCTTACAAGTAAGGACAAAAGTTAAGCTTTATGTGGCGGGCAAACAAGATGAACAACACAGTGCACAAACACGCGCCGCTTCTGGAAGATCTCCGGAATCATTCGTCGGAGCAAGTGTCGGAACTGCGCCTGCTCCTACAAATTGGCGCACCATTGCGTCCCGATGGTCGGCGACCGGGCTTTTTTGAAGTGGACGGAGCATCAAGCGTTTTTTATATCTTCAGGTATCCGACCGGCACCAAAGTGCTGTTGCTCGGGGTGTGGGAACGGGACCTGGCAGCCGAAGTGGCCACCTGTGAGTGCTCCGCGGCATAGGCGGTGAGCCGGGTTTGCGCCCGGCGACCCCAATAGGAATCGGGGTCTTTTGAGATCGGTTCTTTAATCCTTCTTTAACTCCAGGGCTGCCGAATTGATGCAGTAACGCAAACCCGTAGGAAGCGGCCCATCGTCAAAGACGTGGCCCAGATGAGCGTCACAGCGGCTACACTTAACCTCAGTTCGGGCCATTCCGTGGCTGGAATCCGTTTTCGTCTCGACGGAGGCCTCGGAGGCAGGCGCATAGAAGCTGGGCCATCCTGAGCCTGAGTGGTACTTGGTGTCGGAGCGGAACAGCGGTTCTCCGCAACAGACGCAGTTGTAGGTTCCGGGCGTCTCCGTGGTTTCGTATTGACCGGTGAAGGGTGGTTCGGTGCCCTTCTGCCTGGTTACATGATACTGATTCGGCGTGAGTTGTTGCTTCCAATCCTTTTCGGGCTTGGCAATCTTCTCTGGCACTTTTGGCCTCCCGTTGTTCTGTCAGGAACTTCCTCGCAGTATCAGATTCAGCGCACGGCCTTGACGTTGCAAAAAACCGCGCTGATAGTGGGACGTACCAGCCACAAAGTTCAAACACATGCCCGAAGAAAATCAGAAGCCGTTCCTGAACAAGAGGCGGAGCCGTCGCGCGAAGATAGCACGACCGCTGCGAGTGCGCCCGTCCGAGCCGAAAGACGACCACTTCGAAGACTTTCCCGTCAGTGTAAATGCTTCTCGGGAGGGCATCCTCTTCACGACTCGCAGGGAAGGCTACTACCCGGGTATGCGGGTTTTTGTTACCTTCCCCTACACTTCCGCCCACGATCCGATGAACTGCGAATATGTGGCGCAGGTGGTGCGGGTGGACAAAATGCCCAATGGGAAGTTTGGAATCGCTGTGGACCTGCTGATGACCGTTAATTACACGGCGAGTACTCCAGCCGGATCGCATAGCCGTAATAGACCTTAAAAAGCATGCCGCAGTTGACACCCATGTTGTTTTTCTTTACGCTCGGCTTTCACATGAACTCACAAGCACACCGGCGCCATCATCATCGCGGCCATAAGCCAGGCGTGCTGAGGTGTGTATAGCGATTCGCTAACCAACACTCATCGGCCCGCTGGCGCAGAAAGCTCCAGCGGGTTTTTTGTTTTTATGGAAGGGCAACTCGGGAGGTGGTGCGTGGGAGTCGCATTCGGAAGGGCCGGCGGATTGGTACCGGCAATCGTGCAGGACGATCGCACGCAAGAAGTGTTGATGCTCGGATTTATGAATGATGAAGCCCTTCGGGAAACCCAACGCACTGGCGAGGTGGTATTTTTCAGCCGCTCGCGGAATCGGCTTTGGAGGAAAGGTGAGTCGAGCGGGCACGTGCTGAAGGTGCGGGAGTTGCGGATCGACTGCGACAAGGATGCACTGCTGGTGCGCGTCGAGCCCATCGGACCTGGAGTTTGCCATGAAGGCTATCGAAGTTGCTTCTTCCGGCGCCTAGACGACGATGGAAGCACTACCGTAATTGCGGAACCCACCTTTTCGCCACAGCAAGTCTATGGCAAAGCTGGCCCCCAATGAGTGTGCTGAAGCTGGGGGTGCCCAAAGGGAGCTTGCAAGATGCCACTCTGGAGTTGTTCGCTCGGGCCGGGTGGAAGATTACGATCGGATCGCGCAGCTATGTTCCCAGCATCGACGATCCGGAGATCGAATGCCTGATGGTGCGAGCGCAGGAAATGGCTCGATACGTGGAAACCGGCGCTCTCGATGCAGGAATCACCGGCCACGACTGGGTGGTGGAAACCGGCGCTGCCGTAGAAGAACTCGCCGAGCTGGTATATGCCAAGCAACGATTGGCGCGAGTGCGCTGGGTGCTTGCCGTGCCGGAGGATTCCGCCATTCGAGAACCGCGCGACTTAGAAGGAAAAGTGATCGCGACCGAGGTGGTGCACATCACCGAAAAGTATCTGGCGCGCCACGGGGTGACATCGCGCGTCGAGTTTTCCTGGGGCGCCACGGAAGTGAAGGTGCCCAGGCTGGCCGACGCCATCGTGGAAGTGACCGAAACTGGGTCCTCCCTGCGCGCGAACCGGTTGCGGATTGTCGATACCGTTCTGGAATCGGCCACGGTGTTTATCATGAACCGCGACGCGGCCCAGGACCCTTGGAAGAGCGAGAAGGCGGGAAATCTTATCTTGATGTTGCAGGGTGCCATCGCCGCCGCCAGCAAAGTGGGGCTGTTGCTAAACGTCCACCGCGATGACCTATCCCGAGTGCTTGAGGTCTTGCCTGCGCTAAAAAATCCGACGATTTCGACGCTGAGCGATCCGGATTGGGTGGCGGTGACCACCATTATTGAGGAAGCCGTGGTGCGCCAAATTCTGCCAAAGCTCAAGGCGGCAAAAGCTCAGGGAATTGTCGAATTCCCTCTCAACAAGATTGTGCTGTGATGCGAATTCGCAAACTGACATCCGCGCTGGAGAACGAGTTGCTGGCGGCGCGAACGCACCGGGACATCGGAGCCGAGCGGATTGCTGCGCGCATCGTCGGGGACGTCCGGCGTCGCGGGGACGCGGCGCTGTTGGCCTGGACCCGGAAGCTCGATGGCTTGCAGTGGCGGGAAGCTGATGTTTGGATCAAGCGAGCCGAAATGCGAGAGGCGGTTCAAAACGCTGACCCAGATTTCCTTCGTGCATTGAAGCACGCTGCTCGCAACGTGGGTCGCGTGGCAGAGATGCAGTTGCCGCGGCCCTGGAGTCTGCGAGTCGAGCCCGGTGTGAATATCGCGCAGAGGGTTCGGCCCATCGAAAGTATCGGCTGCTACATTCCCGGGGGACGCAATGCCCTGGTTTCCACGCTGGTCATGACCGTGGTACCTGCGAAGGTGGCCGCAGTGCCGCGGGTTATCGCAGTTTGTCCCCGGCCGAGTGCCGAACTCCTGGTTGCGGCGGACTTGCTTGGAATTACGGAGATCGCTTGCATCGGCGGGGCCCAGGCGATTGCTGCGTTGGCGTACGGAACCAAGACAATTCCGAGGGTCGAGAAAATCTTTGGACCGGGAAATCGCTTTGTGACCGCAGCCAAACAGCTGGTCAGCGCCGATTGCGCCATCGATTTGCCGGCCGGGCCTACCGAAGCGGTGGTCCTGGCCGCCCGCGGAAACCCGCGATGGATCGCGGCGGATCTGCTGGCGCAGGCAGAACATGCACCGGATGCGGCTAGTTTCCTGGTCACACCTTCGAAAATTCTGGCAAGCCTAGTACAAGGGGAAATTACCAAGCAGTTAGACACTCTGCCGGCGGACAATCTGGCACATCGTTCCCTGTTGCGCAGCGGAGCCATCCTGCTGGTGAAATCGCTTGAAGCAGGAATTGAGTTCGTAAATCGATTTGCGCCCGAGCATCTGAGTCTTCCCGATAGCGGAAGTTTGCTGAACGAGGTTCAATCGTCCGGCACGATCTTTGTGGGGCCGTGGGCGGCTCAAGCATTTGGCGATTACGCAAGCGGCAGCAATCACGTTCTACCAACGGCTGGGTGGGCCCGTCGTCGCGGAGGATTAAGCACCGCCGAGTTTGTAAAATGCATTACGGTGCAAAGGATCGGGCGTAGGGGTTCTGCGAGCCTGGGCGAAAATGTGCAAGTTTTGGCCAGGGCGGAAGGGCTCCGCGCGCACGCGAATGCTGTTGAGGTGCGCCGATGAGGGTGCGGCTACCGGTTCGTAGAGCCATTCTGCTGCGCCGTACCTATGAACCCCCCGGCGAGGGGCGCGCGGGCAAATTGAGGCTCGATTTCAACGAAAACACCACCGGCTGCTCACCAGCGGTCACTCGCGCATTAACGCGCTTGTCGCCGAAACAACTGGCGATGTATCCGGAGTACGAACGCGGGACACGGCGTCTTGCCCGGTATTTTGGAGTTAAACCCGCGGAGTTGCTGCTGACCAACGGGGGCGACGACGCGCTGCGCGTTTTCTTCGACGCCTTTGTCGACGCCCGAAGCCGGGTGTTGATTTGCGAGCCGACCTTTCCGATGTACCGCTACTACGGGGAGATCGCCGGTGCGCGTATCGACGTCGTGCGCTACCTATCGGAGATGGAATTCCCGCTCCATGCGGTGCTGGCGGCCCTCCGCCGAGGTCCTAGGGTGTTGTTCATTGCGAATCCCAACAATCCAACCGGCACGCTTTTACAACCTGCGGATATCCGGAAGATTCTGAACGCGAGCTCTGATACCGCGGTGGTGATAGACGAGGCCTACGCGGAGTTTTCCGGCGTTTCGGTGGTGTCCTGGATCAACAAATATCCGCAGCTGTTTGTCACCCGAACGTTCTCAAAGACGGCGGGGCTCGCGGGTCTGCGACTTGGCGCGGTGCTCGCCAATGCAGGATCGCTAGGGCTTCTGCGCCGGGCTATCCCTCCCTTCCCGGTGAACATCGCTGCGGTGGTAGCCGCGGAGGCGGCAGTGAACGACGTGCAGAGCATGCGCGGCTATGTACGCCAGGTTATTCAGGTTCGCGGGTGGTTTGCGGGTGAACTGCAGAAGCTTGGAGTGGTGACCTATCCTAGCGCGGGGAATTTTCTGCTGGCGAATTTCGGGCCGACCAGCCCTGCCATGTGCGCTCGTCTGGAACGCGACGGAATCCTCGTCCGGGAGCGCACCAAGGAGATCGGTGTGGGATTCGTCCGGGTGAGTATTGGCACACGGGACGAGATGAAGCGATTGCTTTCTAAAATCAGACTGTACCGGTCCTAAAACATGCCAAGAACAGCCACCATTCACCGCAAGACCAACGAAACAGATATTCGTTTACGTCTCAACCTCGACGGGCGCGGAAAGGCGAATATTCGCACCGGCATCCGCTTTCTGGACCACATGTTGGAGCTGGTTGCCCGGCACGGCGGGTTCGATTTGGACATCGAGGCGAAAGGCGATCTCGACGTGGATCAGCACCACACCGTCGAGGACACCGGAATTGCGCTTGGAGAAGGGATCGCGAAAGCGCTCGGATCGAAACGCGGCATTTTTCGCGCCGGATATTTCGTCATGCCGATGGATGAGACTCTCGCGGTGGCGGCGATCGATCTCGGCGGGCGGGCGTGCTGCGTTTGCGACGGGAGAATCGCCGCAGTCACAGTTGGGGATTTCCAGACGGAGCTGACCGAGGATTTTTTCCTGGGTTTCGCGCAGGCGGCCCGCGCAAATGTGCACCTGAAGGTGCTGTACGGCCGGTCTTCTCACCATCGAATTGAAGCAATGTTCAAAGCATTCGCACGCGCGTTGCGGTTCGCCGTATCTTGCGACAAGCGCTTGCGAAGGGTGCTACCGAGCACCAAAGGTTTGCTGTGACCATCGCGCTTATCGATCACGGTGCGGGCAACGTTGCATCGGTGGAACGAGCCCTGCAACGGTTGGACGCGCCCTCTCAGCGGGTTCGTTCACCGCGAGGGATTCGAACTGCCGAAGCAATTATTCTGCCTGGGGTGGGACACTTTTCGGCGCTCATACGCGCCTTGGACGGTCTTGGGTTGCGCGAACCTCTGCGCGAAGCGTTGTCGCGTGGCGTACCGTTTCTGGGAATCTGTCTGGGCCTGCAGGCCTTGTACGACTCGAGCGAGGAGGCGCCCGAATGTACCGGCTTGCAGATCTTGCATGCCCGAGTTTGTTCGTTACCTTCGGGGGTCAAGCTTCCCCACATGGGCTGGAATCAGGTGACCCGCGAACGCAGTTCGCGATTGCTGGAGGGAATTTCCCGCCAGGCGTATTTCTATTTTGCTCATTCGTACGCTGCGGTGGCGAACGCTGCTGACGCTGAGGTGGTGTCTACGTGCATCCACGGAGCTCCGTTCGTAGCAGTGTTGGAGCGGGAGAATCTCTGCGCCGTGCAGTTCCACCCGGAGAAAAGCGGCGCACCGGGCGCTCGGCTGCTCCACAATTTCCTCAGGATCGCAGCTTGAGCCTGGCACATCGCATCATTCCATGCTTGGACATCGATGGCGATCGCGTGGTCAAAGGCGTGAATTTTGTCGGGCTGCGCGACGCCGGCGATCCAGTAACCCTCGCGGCTCGTTACAACACCGAAGGGGCGGATGAATTGGTGGTGCTGGACATCGCGGCTTCCCGCGATCGCCGCCCAACCTTTCTGGAAACGATTCGAAAGGTGGCCGCACAACTGGCCATCCCACTAACGGCGGGCGGCGGCATTCGAACGCTCGACGACGCGCGCTGGGTGGTGCGATCCGGGGCTGACAAAGTAACCCTAAATACCGCGGCGGTGAATCGCCCAATGCTCATTTCAGAGCTTTCGCGCGAGTTTGGCGCCCAGGCGGTGGTTCTGGCGATCGATGCGAAACTGAACGGCCAGCGCTGGGAAGTGATCGTTCGTGGCGGGCGCGACGCCACTGGATTGGACGCCGTCGAGTGGGCCCAGCGCGGCGTAGCGCTTGGCGCCGGTGAGATTCTCCTGACGTCGATGGATCGCGACGGCACGCAGCGTGGTTTCGATATTGCCTTGACCGCGGCAGTCTCCCGCGCAGTTACGGCGCCGGTGATAGCGTCGGGTGGCGCCAAGATCCCAGCGCACTTTAGCGAGATCTTCACATCTGGAGAAGCCCAAGCAGCGCTCGCGGCTTCCATCTTTCACGACAACATCCAGCCGATTTGTGAACTCAAGCAATTTCTGGCCGACCAAGGCATCGCGGTGCGCCTGCCGTGCTGATTCCCTGTATCGATCTGCAGGCCGGACAAGCGGTGCAATTGATCGGTGGACGTAAGCGCGAACTTGCGTTGCGCGATGTATTCGGTTTGCTAGATAAGTTTCAGAAGTATGAATGGTTACATCTCATTGACCTGGACGCAGCCCTGGGAAAATCTGGCAACGATGCGCTTATTCGACAACTGTGCGAGCGAGCGCAACAGCAATATGGAATGCTGGTGCGCATTGGTGGCGGCATTCGAAATCTACAACGCGCGACCAGCGTCGCAAATTGGGGAGCGCAACAGATTATCGTCGGCAGCGCAGCCTTCCGCGGAGGCCTGATCAACGCGCGGTTTCTGAGCGCGTTGGTAACCCGAGTGGGGCGTAATCGTGTGGTCGTGGCCCTGGATACGGCAAAAGGGCACATTGTCACCCACGGCTGGCGAAGGCGCTCCATGTTGCGCGCCGAAGACATGATGGGAGAGCTCGAGAAATTCTGCAGCGCGTTTCTGTGCACCGATGTGGACCGCGAGGGAACCATGCAGGGCGCCAACCTCAAGTGGTTCCGCAAGCTTCGCGAAGCAACCGCTTACCCAATCATTGCCGCGGGTGGAATCAAGAGCCGGCGGGAAATCGCCGAGCTGCAAAAAATTGGGATGGACGCAGCGGTGGGGATGGCGCTTTACAAAAATCATGTGAAGTGAGTTACCCTTCCGTGAGTACTGCTGACACGCCCGCGTGTCAGCAAGCCTACCGCAAGTAGGCGTCGGTTACGTACTGCTGAACCATGCGCTGAGTGTTAAAGAACGAGCCATTGATGGCAATGGCGTGCTGCATCACTTGCAAATACTTGCTGCGTTCCTTGTAAAACATCGGGATGATGACGTTTTCCAACTTGGAATAAATGGATTGCGCCTGACTGAATCGGTCGCCACCAGGATTTTTGGCGTCGCCGATCGACCAGCCGGTGACGTTTTCGATGTGTCCTTCCACCCACCAGCCGTCCAACACGCTGAGGCTGGGAACCCCGTTTAGGGCAGCTTTCATACCACTGGTTCCCGAAGCTTCCAGCGGGAATTCCGGGGTATTGAGCCACAAATCCACACCCGAAGTGATCTTCCCGCCCAGTTCCAGATTGTAGTTGTCCAGAAACACCACCGAGATGTTCTTGCGAAGGGCCTTCTTGGCCTGGAAGATACGGCGGATGAGATCTTTGCCTCCGGCATCGTGCGGATGAGCTTTCCCTGCGAAAACGATCTGGAACTTTCCGGCGGTCTTGGCGATCTGGCGCAGCCGGTCCAGGTCCGAAAGAATCAGATCCGCCCGCTTGTAGCCCGTGACTCTCCGGGCGAAGCCGATGGTGAAAGCGTCGGGGTCCAGGGCGCGGCCCGTCTTGGTGCGAACCGTCTCCAGCAGCTGATGCTTGGCAAGCAGGTGAGAGGCCCACACTTCTTCGGGCGGCAATCCCAACGCCATGCGCAGACTGTAGTTGTCCTCCCGCCAGGTAGGGATGCAGCGGTCAAACAATTCCTTGAATGCCGGGCATGCCCAGGTTCCAGCGTGAACGCCGTTAGTGATCGCTTCGATCGGCACGTTCGGAAACATTTTGCGCGAAGTCTCGCCGTGAAGTTTAGCCACGCCGTTCACAAACGTGCTTAGGCTCAGCGCCAGGTACGTCATATTCAGCGATGCACCAGCTTGCGCCGCTGCCTGCATGTCCAGATAGCTCTGATCGGTCTGCAGCACCCGCTTGATTAGGTCAGCCGCGGTCGCGTCTTTGAGATCGAAAAATCCGTTTTGATCCGGGAATGCACGCGTCAGATATTCCATGGGGAAGCGATCGTGTCCGGCGGGGACCGGCGTGTGCGTGGTGAAAATGCATTTGCTGCGCACCTTTTCGATGTCCTCGCCCCGAATGGACGTTCGATCGGCCTTTTGAGCCTCCTCACCGAGCAGTTCCAGAGACAAAAGTGCCGCGTGGCCTTCATTCATGTGATAACGGGTCAGTTCGTTGTATCCCAGTGCGCGCAGCATTCGAACGCCGCCAATGCCCAGCAGAATTTCCTGGCATAAGCGATAGTAGGCATCTCCACCGTACAGGCTGCCCGTAAGAGCCCGGTCCGACTCATGGTTGGAGGGCAGCTCGGCGTCTAGAAAATATACCGGCACCTGGGAACCCAGCACCCCCTTGACGTCATACCGCCAACACCGGAGTTCGACGCGACGGCCCTCGAGGGGCAGACTCACTCGGGCGGGCTCCTCCTGCAAAAAGTCCTCGATTCGCCAGTCGACCGGCTCTTCGGTCTGCGAACCGTCCTCCGCCAACCTTTGCGTAAAATAGCCCTTCCGATACAGTAAAGAGACCGCCACCATGGGTAGCCGGATATCGGCGGCCGCCCTGACGGTATCCCCCGCCAACACCCCCAGGCCACCGCTATAGCTCGGCATAGCGTTCTCCAGGGCAATTTCCATTGAAAAATAAGCAACAATCCGTCTTGGGGAGTTGACTACCGCACTCATTCCGAAGAACCCTCCGGCCCGCACCCGGCCTACGTTCATGCTGGTCAATTCAAGCGTTCCATTGTCGGGGGAACAGGGGTACTCAGGCAAGCGACACCTAGGAAACTTTGCCATCATGGTGCTTGCGCGAGGGATCGCGCGGCGGTTGCACGGCCGGATCAACCTTTTACTCAACGCATCGTGGGCTTCTAGGTGCTTGCCAGTGCGGTCGTTCTCGGAATGTGGATGCCAGAAGGAAAGCCGGGGGGCGTGCGGATCGCGATTCGCCGTCATGCATGACACGTCATGCATGTCACGTTGACTCGCCATACCTCGCGGCCTAAGATGCACCGAGAATTAAACCGGAGCTTGTCTTGATTCTTGAACTGAATCGAAAACACCTTACTCCCGAGATCGAGGTGTTGGCACTGACTGGGCGTATCGTGCTGGGTAGTGACGGCATGCAGGTGGAATGGACGGTGGCTCAACTGCTGAAGGCCGATCACAAGAAACTGATTTTTGATCTGTCGGGGGTAACGCTTCTAGACAGCACCGGCCTCGGAATTCTGGTGATGTGCTACGCCAAGGTCAAGAAGGCCGGCGGCGTTTTGCGACTTGCAGGTGTCAAGGGAATGGTGGAAGACACGCTCAAGCTGACCAGCGTGGACAAGCTGATCGGTTCGTTTCCCAGCATTGCCGAGGCTGCTCAGGGTATGTAATTACAGCTCGTTGCGCTTCATTTGGCTTACGGCGTAGTCGCAGGCTCTTGCGGTCAACGCCATGTAGGTCAGCGACGGATTGACGCAGGAAGACGAAACCATACAAGCGCCATCCGGCAAGAATAGATTCTTCACGTCGTGGGCCTGATTGTGTGCATTCAACACCGAGGTCTTCGGATCACGCCCCATGCGCGCCGTTCCCATCTCGTGAATTGCCAGCCCTGGTGGGGACATGTCCTGATACGTAGCAATTTCCGTGGCACCCGCGGCGGCGAGCATCTCGCCCGCCTGAATCGAGGCATCCTTGGCCATGGCCCGCTCGTTATCGCGGAATGAGCAGCTGATTTTCAGCGTGGGAATGCCCCAAGCATCGACCTTACCCTGTTCGATTTCAACGAAGTTGTCGTGATAAGGCAGGCACTCGGCGAAGCCGCCGACCTGCATCCGCCAGGGTCCCGGCGTCTTGAGCGCGTTTTTGAAATCCACGCCAATGCCCACCATGGAGGCACCGCGGCCCCATCCTTCCCGGCTCCCGCCGCCTTGATAACCGTAGCCGCGAACGAAGTCCTTCTGTTCGGTTTTCACGTTTCGAAACCGCGGGATGTAAATGCCGTTGGGGCGATTCCCGAATGGCATCTTGTCTTCGTGGCCGGGCATGACACCGCTGGCACCACTGCCCATATGGTGGTCCATCAGGTTATGGCCGAGTTCCCCGCTACTGTTGGCAAGGCCATTCGAAAATTCCGGCGTGGCGGAATTCAGAAGGATGCGGGTCGACTCCAAGGTGGAGGCGCAGACAAAAAACACCCGGGCCTTGAACTCTATCCCGCTTTTTGATTGTGCATCAATGACCCGAACGCCGGTGACGCGACGCGACGCCGGATCGAAGACCAGACTATGCACCACGCTATAAGGACGAATGGTCAGGCGCCCGGTCTTCTGCGCCGCCGGAAGTGTGGAGTTGAGGCTGCTGAAGTAAGACGAAGTGATGCAGCCGCGGTGGCACACCCCGCAATAATGGCATGCAGCGCGGCCCTTATGTACGCGGGTAAGCACTGCCGCTCGTCCGATGGTCATGATGCGGTCGTCGTAATGCTTGGCGAGCGCGTCGCGCATATCCTGCTCAACGCAACTCATCTCCATGGGCGGCAGGAAGTGGCCGTCGGGCAGTTGCGGCAAACCTTCGGCCTGGCCGCTGATTCCCGCGAAATCCTCTACGTAGTCGTACCAGGTCTCAATGTCAGCGTAGCGTATGGGCCAGTCGACGCCGTGGCCATCCTTCAAATTCGCCTCAAAATCCAAATCGCTCCAGCGGTAGCTCTGGCGTCCCCAGGTAATTGATTTCCCGCCGACTTGCCGGCCGCGAATCCAAGAAAACTTGGTGCCCTCGGCGTTCGAATAAGGATTCTCGACATCACTAACGAAAAATTTGTGGGAAAATTCATCGCAAGCGTAATAGCACTCGCGCTGGACAACCTGAGTTCGCTGCCGCTCGGCGCGGTTGTCCCAATCGCGATAGGGGAGTTCCCAGACCGGGACGTGCTCAACATAGTCGCGCTCCGGAACGATGGTGCGACCCGCTTCCAGAACCAAGGTGTTCAAACCCTTCTCGGTAAGCTCCTTGGCTGCCCATCCCCCAGTAATTCCAGAGCCTACAATGATCGCGTCGTACGATTGATTTGGCATTTGATCCCCTAGGCCTTTTTCTCGATCGGTAACGGCACGCAACCATGGAAGGCGCCGGGTATGATTTGCAGATTAAGTTCCTGGCTGAATCCTATTTCAGAGGTGTAATAGCCGTGGATGGTAATGCCTTTGAAGACGTCCCAGAAAGTTCCGACCAACTGTTGATCGCGTTCGTTGGGCACGGTGTTGCCGTGGCGCGGGCGGGTGTGGACGCGATGCATCATGGCATCGTCATCTCGTGAACGCAGCAAGGCGGTTTGCTGCTCCGGCGAGGCATCCATGAATTTCTTTCCAAATAAATCGGTACTTTCCTTGTCGATGCCGGCGAGTCCATCGAGAAAGTTCTGACGTTCGCTCGGGGTCGCCCATTCGGTCAGAATTACATCGATGAACTCGTTGACCCTGGCGCCCTTAGCCCCGGGCGTGTCGGTCGCGGGGATAATCAACTCCGCCATAGCAGTGACCAGTAGGTTTTGTTCCGGATTCAGGGTGCGAAGTTTGTATCCCGATCCGGTTTGAGCTTGTGCCGCTCGAAACAAAGCCAGGAGGTTTGGGGAGAGGGTCGGGATTGCCGCCCCCGCCGTTAAAAGTCTCAAGGCGTCACGACGTAGCATGGTTCCTCCCACACAGGCTCCGCCCGAGAAACCGGGCGGTTTGTCGAGCCTAACCCTAGCGCACCTGGAAACCGTTGCACTCGAATTTTTTGAAGATTTCGAACCGGCGTCATTGCCCGGCAACGCCTCACCCAGCATTCCGATTTATACCGCACTTCCCAGGTCTTTTCGAGTTGAGAATCCACTTTGCTTGGATACTGGATTTTGGGCTCCTGGGTTACTTGGTCGTGGGCCGACTAAGCATCTGATCGAGGTTCGACTGGACCTTGGTATAGCCAGCCGGCACCTCGAATAAGCTCCCGTCCAGCGACGAATCAGAAAACGACGATACCTGGGTAGTCATTTCCATTAACGCATTGGGAACCGGATTGGGGTTGGGAGGAGGCGCAGTGCCATTGCTCTGGGCGGCGGCATCGTCCTTTTGCTTCTTTTTCGCAAATAAGCCACCGAGCCCCTTCATCATGGCGTCGGAAGGGCTTGACGGGGTTGAATCACTGGAGGCGGAGTTCGCGCTAGCCGCACTGTTTTGGTTTCCGCTGGTCGGGGCGTTTCCTGATCCCTGCCCGGGAGGAATGGTCATCGACACATAAGAGAGCATCGGCAAACCGTGAAGGGCCGCCGAGTTCTTTTGCAACTCGCTCATGCCCTGGGTCATGCGCGGATCGACGTGCATGTTGATGGGAGGCACCCAATTCACATCCTTGGCCATCTTCACGTAGAACTGGCCGATCTCTTTGTAGCCCGGCACGTCGGGAGCGACCCAGGTATCCATTAGCATGGAGAAGGTGATGCTGGTTGGCTGACCTGGTTGCGGAGGAGGTGTCTGCGCGGTGTTCTTGGCTTCCATTTCCATGTCCATCTGCACCTTTGTCTCAGTCGCAGGGAGGCCGAGGATGGTGCGGTTCGTTCCCGCAGGCAGCACGGTTATCTTGGGCTTCACATTAATCTGAGGATCTTCCTTCTTCGCGGCTGGCTGCTGCTCCGCCACTTTTTCCTGTAGGTCTTTCTGGGCTTTCTCCATGGCAGCTTTCATTTCCTCGAATGTCGTGATGGAGTACTGACGGTTCTTGTTGTCGATGTTTATGATCTGCCGCCCGTCCAGATCAATGATCTGCACGGTTCCATCGGCGTTATCGTTGCGCATGCGGTTACCCTTGACGTACCGCGTAGTGATTGTGGGTTTGAATGCGTCTCGAGAACTTCTGCTGAACTTCGCCGCAAATGTCGCCATTCCCATCATGGCACCGCCGGTGATCTGGGTTGTTTCGGTGTATTTAAAATCGCCTCGCGCCGGGAAACAAAGGGCGGACAGCAGTAGGACTGCAACAGCCGCACGCATAACTTTCATCGAAGCTCCTCCAAAGGATGGGTCGGGTTTCCTGTTCGGACCGGGCTTTGTGACTCGAAAGCAGCCTGAAGTCCAAAGTACCGGTGCAAAACACGATTCGGGGACAATCAGATGCTCATCCCGGAGGCCTCTCTCACTTGGACGTGAGCGGAATCCTCAAGGTAGCTGGTATGTTTCGCGGCGATATTGTACTCCAGGAAGGAGCGATTGGAGTACGGCAGAGACCGCGTTCTTCCCTGCTTGCCCCGACCGCACCAAAGCGTTGCTGTCTGAGCGCCAGCGGCGAACCGAAAGTAGCGGCGGGCACGAAGACTTATGGTAGTAATGGGCAGAGGCAACGCACCCGTGGGTACGCCCGAACAACCCGCGTTTACACCTTCCCGGCTGCAATCCAGCCTCTACAATGCTGCCCAAGACCTGATCGAACGGAACATTGTTGCCAGTCGCGGCGAAAAGATCGCGTTTATTGACGCCGGCGGCGGATATACCTACTGCGAACTGGCGGATCGAGTTGACCGCTGCGCCGTGGCATTGCTAACCATGGGAGTGCAGGCTGAGCAGCGCGTCGCTCTGTGCCTGCTGGACACCATCGACTTCCCCAGCTGCTTTCTAGGTGCAATCAAGGCAGGCATTGTTCCGGTGCCCCTGAATACATCCTGGCAACCCATTGAACTTGCCTTTGCCCTGAACGACAGCCGAGCGAAGGCTGTGGTGGTGTCGGAGAGCCTGTTGCCAACAATCCTGAAGGCCGCAGCGCTTGCGCGGTGGTACGGACAGATTGTTGTTTCCGGGAAGCCGCCGGAAGATGTGCCAGATACTCTGCCATGCCTCGCAGAATTGACCCAGGCGGTTCAAGGCTCGGCGACCGTCGCCGCGACTGGTCCGGATGATGTGTGTTTCTGGTTATATTCCTCAGGGTCGACCGGGAATCCGAAGGCCACGTTACACCTGCAAACCAGCATGGTGAGGACTGCGGAGCTGTTTGCGCGTGGAGTGCTGGGTTTCCAGCCAGACGATGTGGTTTATTCTTCCGCAAAACTCTTCTTCGCTTACGGTCTTGGCAATTCCCTTTCCTTTCCGCTGGCCACCGGTGCTACGTCCATCCTCTACTCTGGCCGCCCAACAGTCACGGCCGTTTCCGAAATCTTCCGGAAGCTCAGGCCTACGATCTTTTGTGCGGTCCCCACACTATTTGCATCTCTGCTCGCTTCCAGCGATTTTCCGGGTAACCAACCACTCTCTCTGCGGCTCTGTACGTCGGCCGGCGAAGCTTTGCCGGAGCGTCTGGCGCGCACCTGGGCAGCGTGTACTGGCGTCGAAATCGTGGACGGAATCGGATCCACCGAGATGCTGCATATCTTTATTTCGAACCGCCCGGGTTCGGTTCGCTATGGCACTACCGGTCAGCCGGTGCCGGGTTATCAGGCTAGAATCCTCGATGAGCAAGGGCAGGAAGTTGCCGCGGGCGAGATGGGGGAACTCTACGTTTCGGGGCCTAGCACGGCAGCGGGGTACTGGAATAACCAGACCAAGACGCAAGGTACCTTCCGCGGCGAATGGGTAAAAACCGGGGACCGCTTCAGGCAAAACCCCGAAAACGATTACGTCTATTGCGGCCGCTCCGACGAGATGTTGAAGGTGAGCGGAATGTGGGTTTCGCCGGTTGAGATCGAATCAGTCCTGTTGTCCCACGAATGCGTGGTGGAAGCCGCGGTGGTCGGTGCAACTGACGAATGTGGATTGATCAAGCCAAAAGCGTATGTCGTTGTGAACGGCGATGCCCGCGAGGGTCCGGAATTGACCGGCGAGCTCAACCACCGTTTGAGGGAGCACTTGCCGCCCTACAAGTGTCCGCATTGGATCGAAATCGTAGATCAACTCCCAAAGACCGCCGGCGGCAAAATTCGTCGCAATGTGCTGCGGTCCATCGCCAACCAGCCGCGGAGGAAAGCACATTGGGCATGAGTGGTTGCGTCCGAAGTAATGCATACTGCTAGAAGATTGGGCGGCGTCTTGCCGCCCTGGGGCATCTATTTTGTGATTGCAGCGTCCCACGCCCAGGCAATCACGTTAGCACCGTCAACTCATTAGCACCTCTCACGTCGGACCGCTCTGGAGCCTAGCTTAATGCCTTATCAGCCGATAGAAGACTACGGAATCATCGGAAATATGCGTACGGTCGCGCTAGTGGGCATGGATGGCTCCATCGATTGGTATTGCTCACCGCATTTCGACTCACCCAGCATTTTTGGTGCGCTTCTGGACCAAAATAAAGGCGGGCTGTTTCGGATTTCGTTGGTTGCAGAGGGCGTCCGCCTGCGCCAGTTCTACTGGCCATCAACGAATATTCTAGTTACCCGCTTCACCCACCAGGACGGCATCGTCGAGGTGGAAGATTTTATGCCCGTGGAACCGACGCCAGACTCTCCGTCGTTTCATCAGCTGCATCGTCGCGCTCGCTGCGTTCGCGGCGGGGTCCGGCTAAAAGTCGAATGCCGCCCGGCGTTCGACTATGGGCGGGGATCTCACGACGTCCAGATCAGTCGAGGCGGGGCCAGTTTTCATGCGGTTAGCTCCTCTTCGCGCTTCACGCTTTCCGCCGATATCTCGCTGCAACAAGATGGACGCGGCGGCGTCATTTCCGAATTTGAATTGAAAGAAGGCGAGTCGAAGACATTCGTCTTCCAGAATGACGGCGAGGAAACCCCTGAACCCAAGCCCCTGTCAGAGGGCGAAGCTAAGGAACCGTTCGAACGGACAGTGAAATTTTGGCAGGGCTGGCTCAGCGGCTGCACCTACAAGGGCCGATGGCGCGAGCGGGTCGAGCGTTCGGCGTTAGCCCTCAAACTATTGACATTCGCACCCACTGGCGCGATTGTCGCCGCCCCAACTACCAGTTTGCCCGAGGTGGTGGGCGGCACACGTAACTGGGATTACCGATATTCGTGGATTCGCGATGCCGCGTTCACCGTGTATGCCTTCGTACGTATCGGATTTACAGAGGAAGCCGCCGGCTTTGTAAATTGGTTGCAAAAACACGTCTCCAAGCACCCCTACCAAGGACAGAGTCTGCCCACGGTATTCACCGTCGACGGCGAATTGCTCCCGCCGGAGGAATCGCTCGATCACTGGGAAGGCTATCGTAAATCTTCCCCGGTACGCATCGGTAACGCCGCTTCCGGCCAATACCAAGCTGATATCTATGGCGAGCTGATGGACTCTCTTTACCTGTACAACAAGCACGTCGACCTGATTAATTACGACCTATGGGTAGACATCCGGCGGCGGCTCGATTGGGTTTCCGACCATTGGCAAGAGCCGGATGAAGGCATCTGGGAAATGCGCGGCCGCAAGGAGCATTTCGTCTATTCCAAGTTGATGAACTGGGTGGCGTTGGACCGCGGCGTTCGTTTGGCTGAAAAGCGCTCCTTTCCGTGTAATTATCAACGCTGGCTGGAGCAGCGCGACCTGATCTACGAAGAGGTGCTCGCTAAAGGGTGGAATGAAAAACGGCAAGCCTTCACACAATTCTACGGTAGCGATGACCTGGATGCCTCGGTGCTGATGATGCCCCTGGTGTTCTTTATGGCTCCGACCGATCCGCGGATGCGTTCCACGATATCGGCGCTGATGAAGCGTCCCGAGGATGGTGGTCTGCTAAGCGACGGCCTGGTCTATCGCTACCCGCCGCAACCGCGTGTCGACGGGCTTCCCGGCGAAGAAGGAACGTTTAACATATGCACGTTCTGGCTGGTCGAGGCCCTCACCCGGGCGGGGCGTTCGAATCCCGAATGGTTGTCACAAGCGCGACTGCTCTTTGAGCGTATGCTGAATCATTCCAATCATTTGGGCTTGTACGCCGAGCAGACCGGCCTGCAGGGCGAGGCCTTAGGCAACTTTCCCCAGGCATTTACCCACCTAGCGATGATCAGTGCGGCATTGAACCTGGATCGGACCCTCGGGGCCAATTAGCTGGGCCGGCGATGCATCAGAATGGCAGCTTCAGTTATCTAATGAAGAGGGAATAGGGGCGGACGGACGGCTGGACTTCGATGAAAATCAAGAAAATCGAACCGGACACGATGGAATGCACCACCTCAGCGACCCGGCCGTTCGGTTGCATGGAGCTGTGGGCCGGAAACGAGAAAGCCCACCGTTCTCTGGATCTGGCGGGACTCGATGCCGACGTGATCGCGGTGCCGTCCGGTGCCCTCGCGGGCGGTGATCTTGCCGCGGTATTTTCCTGCAGCGACAATATCGCACGCGTGGTGCTGGCTGATTGTGTAGGGCATGGATACGTAGCCAGCAACGTGGCACGTCACGTTCACCATCTACTGCACAAATTTCAGGACATCCGGGATACTTCCAGCCTGCTTGCGGCGCTCAACGACGAATTTACTCTCAACGCCGAAGGCGCTGCCGGCCCCTTGCGATTAACGACGGTGGTGACCGGAACGTTTGACGGAATGACCGGAGAATTCAGTTTCGCTTACGCAGCTCATCCGCGGATGATGCTTTGGCGCGCGAGCGAGCATCGCTTTCACCAGATTGGTGATGGTCTGGAAAATCTCCCGCTGGGCTATATTACCGGCGAGCAATACTCAGAGCAGAGTGTTCGGCTGGAACTAGGCGACATGGTGTTGGCATTTTCCGACGGCGCCACCGAAGTTCAGTCGCCCGACGGAATCCAGCTCTCCCCCCAGGGCTTTCTTGAATTTGCCACCACCACCTTGTCGCGCTTTCATGACCCCGCGCCATTGCCGGAATTTTCCCGAGCGCTACTGGATGGCATTCACCGCTACCGCGGGGATACCAAGCTGGATGACGACATCACCCTGCTGACGCTTCGACGTAAATTGTAAGCATCAACAAAGATATTCCGGAAACTCATTGTGGCGCAGGTGCCGTGACGCTTGGGGGATGGGCGGAAAAATACTGGTCCAAACTGGCCTTGATCTGGCCGACGATGTTTTGCGTGTTGCGGTCGAGCGCCGCGACCACCGCCGGAACGTCTTTGCTGGAGACTGGCTCGTCATGCGAATAATATTGAGACCACACCGTCGAACCGGTTTTTGCTTCGTGCAGTTCGAACTCCACCACGACCCGGGCAACCAGCCCTCCGCTGCCTTCCACTTCCTTAAAATCATACAGTCGTCCGCGTAAGATGTAGTCTCCGCCGCCATTGCTGCGAAGGCTGTTCACCGCTCGATAATGGCCGGAAGCGCGGAGTTCGCGCCCCACGAATTCCTGCAGCATCTCGACCGGCGGTTGCGACCAACGCTGATTCTCGTAGGTACCCATGGCCTCGCCGTTTCCGCTGTAGACGATGGGATCCTCACGATACAGATGGGAGGCCTGAATCGATGCCACCAGTAGGGTGACCGGGAGCGTGGTAGCGTCGCTGGTTTGCCCCGCTCCGGGGGGCACGGTGAGTTCGTAATATTTGATGGGTCGCGCGGCAGCACAGCCTCCGGCGAGTATGGCCGCTCCCATCCAGGCAAGGATTTTGCCGCGACGCACGCTCATCGCTGACCTCCCGGTTTGTGTTCAGGCGGACTGCTCGACCGAATCAAACTGGAGGGCCGCGACTTAATCTCCGCCGTAAATTCTCGCAAGTTTTCCGTCACCTGCCGCAAGTTATCCAACAACTCGTCGATATTCTCAGAGTTTACGTCCAGCACCTGATCCAAATGCGCGGTGAGGTCGGTCATGTTGGCGAGCGTTCGGCGAAGATCGATCACCGCCTTCCGCAAATCGGGACGATTCTCTCCGATCATGGAATCGATATGATCGAGAGTCTTGTTGGCCTGGTCGGAGATCTGTTTAAAGTTGTCGACCAGCGGGTCCAGCTTGGCTGTCAAAGCATTGACGCGCTGCAGCGTCGATTTAACTACCGGCCGGTCTTCTTCAATCATGCCCCGGGTGTTCGCAAGAGTGGCCGCGAGATTCGCGCGGTTCTGAACGCTGAGCAGGTCATTCACACGGCTGATGGTCTCCTTCAGATCGACAGCGCGCTCGTTGAGTGAGGCCAGCAACTCTTGAACCTTGGGAGACATTTCATTGATTTGTGAGGTGATGGAGTTGAAATCGACGTAGTTTTCCGAAGGCAGGGTCGCCCCGTCAGGAGCCGCGGCGGCTTGCGGGCTTCCCGGAACGATCTCCAGGTGATTGTCGCCCAGCGGGCTCAAGCTCATAATCCGGGATTTGCTATCGGTCTTGACCGGAAGGTCCGCTTGAACGCTGAAGGTGATCTCCAGGCGTGCCGGATTCTGCGGATCGATCCGGACTTTTTCGACTTTGCCGACTTTGGGCCCGCCGGAGTAACGAACCGAGGACCCCGGCTCCAGTCCGCCCGCAAACTGATAATAGGAGCGGAACGTTTTCATGGAATGGCCAAACGCGCCACTCATGGCGAAAACGGTGCCGACCAGCACCACTGCGGCAACGATCACAAACAAGCCTACCAGCGCTTGCTCGGCTTTTTGATTCATTCTGTTCCCTTCCCAATCGGAACCTAACCGACGTTTCGGTTTGAGATCACGTCGACCGATCATCCGGCCGGCGGTCCTCCGTGAGCATTTGCAAATAATCCATCTCGCGCGCAACCTCCGGTTCGGCGACCCGGTCGAGAAATTGACGGACGCGCGGCTGGGTGCTGGCGCGCATTTCGGCGGTCGGACCGATGGCAATAACGTTGCCTTTATCGATGAGCACCATGCGATCGGCGATCAGAAAGGCGCTGGCCAGTTCGTGAGTCACCACAATGATGGTCATATGAAACGCCTTCTTTAGCTCCAGAATCAACTGATCGATGCCCGCCGCTATAATGGGATCCAAACCTGCTGATGGCTCATCAAAAAAAAGTATTTCAGGATCCATCGCCAAGGCTCGCGCGACCGCCGCTCTCTTCTTCATCCCTCCGCTGAGTTGAGAAGGCATGTAGTACTCAAATCCCGCCAAGCCCACCTGCTCGAGCTTGAGCCGCAGCATAATCTCGATAGTGGAGTCTTCGAGCTGGGTATGCTCGCGCAGGGGAAGCGCCACATTCTCGCCGACGGTCATGGAGCCAAATAGCGCTCCGCCCTGAAAAGACATTCCGATCTTCTTTCGAATCTCATCAAGTTCATCTGGGGGAGTAGTGGCCAGATCCTTGCCGCGGATCCAGATCTCCCCAGCGCTGGGACGTTCGAGTCCAACCAAAGTTCGAAGCAGGGTGCTTTTCCCGGAGCCGGAACCGCCAAGAATCACCATGGTCTCGCCGCGCATGACGTCAAAGCTGACGCCGTGCAGGATTTCGCGTTCGCCATAGCTCACATGAACGTTGCGAAGCGAGATCATGGGAGAGTTCTGCTGTTCGTCTTTTGTTTCAGCCATGGCCGGACTTTTAACCATTATTGCCGCCAACAAAAAAGAACAGCAAGGTAAACACCAGATCGACCACCACCACTAGAAAAATGGACATGACCACCGCACGGGTGGTCGAATGCCCCACTTGCTCAGCGCCGGCGCCCGTGGATAGCCCTTCGAAGCATCCCACAGCCGTAATCGTGATGCCGAACATAACGCTCTTAATAAGCCCAGTGGCGATGTCGCGTACGAAGAGCGACTCAATGGACGCTTGAATGTACCGCAATAACGTGAAGTCCGCTTGGGCCACACCAAATAGCGAACCGCCCAATATCCCCATCATGTTGGCCCAAATGGTTAAGCATGGCAGCATGATGATCATCGCCAGAAACTTGGGGGTGACCAGGAAATGAATCGGGCTGATCGCCATCGTTTCCAACGCGTCAATTTCTTCGGTAACCTTCATGGTCCCAATTTCAGCGGCGAACGCCGAACCAGACCGGCCGATGACCACAATGGCAGTGATCAGCGGACCTAGCTCCCGAGTCATGGAAATCGCCACGGCGGTGGCAACCAGATTCATAGCCCCAAATTTCTTCAGCTCGTAGGCGCTCTGCAGCGCCAAGATCAGCCCGATGAAAAATGTAATCAGAGAGAGAATCGGCAACGCTCGAACGCCGACATCCATGGCCTGACTTACCGCACGCTGCAAGCGCAACGGCCGCCCACGAAAAGGTCCGATGAACGTGTAATAAGCCGCTCGGCCGCCGAGCGAGGTGAGCGCGCCCAGGTAGGCTAGTCCGTCGGTTACCGATCCGCCGATCTGTGAAAGGACTTGCACGGTTTTACGGGAGTACTGGAGATTCTGACATCACGGAATCATGGAGCAAGGGCCTGCTCCTCCAGATCGTAGACTTCAAAGATCTTCAACAGACGCGACAGCTGTAAGACTTCGCGTGCCGAAGTACTCAGGCCAAATAAAATGAAGCGCGACCCCGCCTCGCGGGAGGCCTTAAGCCCTTCCACCAGAGAAGCTACACCGGAGCTATCGATGTACCGCACTTTGGAGAGATTCATGACCACGCGAGGCGTGCGGCTTTCGCGAATCTCGCGCAACAAGGCCTTGCGCACCTCCGGCGAGTGCGCCAAGTCGATATCTCCGGAGATATCCAGGATGGCGGTGGTATCGATTCGGCGAACCGAAATCTGCACAGTGTTCTCTCCTTCACAAAACCTAAACTTCTTTGGGCATCTGTAAATACTTCACCAGTCGTAGCTGGTTGGCCTTACCCATTCGCTTGAAAACTACGGTGTCCATGCTTTGCCGGATGAAATGCAATCCCAAGCCCCCCGGCTTGATGTCATCCAGTTCCCGGCCGCGTAGCTTCGCCGGGTTGATCGCCGGACCGCGATCCAGCAGCAGAATTTCCAGTCCGTCGCCACGGTTTGCAGCGGCACGTCCGGGGATGCGGCGAATCTCCATTTCGATGAGGCGGTCGACGCGGCCGCCGTAGGAATGTCTCATTACGTTGGTCAACGCTTCGTCGACCGCGCGGGTGATCGACCTGCACTCCGGCGGGTTAAATCCAAAAATCTCGGTGAGGCGCTCCATGGCGCCGCGAACGACGCATAGCACGCTGGGATTGCTAAGAATCACTAGTTTGAGCAACAGCTGTGCGCTCATGCCGGGACCGGTTCTTTAGTATCACGTTCCCGCGCGGTGCGAAACCCTTCTCGATGCCGCCGATGCTTAGGTGGCACGTCGCGCGGGACCACCGTGGGTGCTCGCCTGAACGCGCAGCAACAGCATATACAGCACGATGATCACGTTTCCCAAAAACACCACCCATTTCATCAGATTGGAATGTCTCATGATGGAGAAAATTTCCAACGGCAGATACATTGCCCCGGTCAGCAAGGCAAACCACTCTGCCCATTCGCGATCATGCCACAGGCCGAAGGCCTCGGTGAATCGTACCAGTGCATAGATGGCCGCGGCCGAGACCAGCACCCAAACGTTCTTGTCGTGAAACCGTTGCGCAGCGGTAACGAACAGGTTGGAAAGGTGACCAACCGGACTGACGTGCAAGAACCGGATTAGATTCTCAGCAAACTCGTCGAGGTTCTTGTGAACCAATCGAAGCAGGCCGAGTCCCAGCAGCAGTACGATCATCCCTTTGGCGGCTTCGAAAACAGCCACAGTGCGAAGGGCAACAGTCTTCCGGTCCGGAGTATGCATGGGGTGGTTAGCCGTAGAAGGTAAAGGGTTACGAAGCAAACTTCAAGGCTCAGGCGTCGCGCGCTGTCGCCTCAGGCTATTGTGCCACGAGTCTGGGGGGTTATTCGGCGCACAATCGGAGGCCGCAGCGCAACCGTTTCCCTTCCAGCGCCGCTGTTTTGGCGGCAACATCGCGCTGGAATCGCGGCCAGCCAACCCAACAAACTGCTACTCAGCGGATCTCGCGGGGACGCTGGTTTTTGCCATTGAAGGCCCGATGGCCGATTTAGATTTGACGGGTCTAATGGTGCTGGCCTTCGCCACCGCTTTGGAGCGGTGGACTTCTCTGAGGGTTCCTCGGCGCCTCCAGCTCGGTTGCGTGACCGGAGGTAGCTGGTAGCGCCCTCAGGGGCTGTTACGAAACTCGCTGACCGCACAAAGGGCCGCGCGGATCAGTTCCGAGAAGCCAACACATCGTGACTAATGGATTCGTGGGACGGGGCGATTTCGCAACAACTGCGAACTTTTATGGGAACCGAGGGTGCGCCCAGCCGATGGCAGTCATAGCGCGATTTGACACAATGATAGATAATTTGTGGTTACTTTACGCTATGCATTTGTGGCAGACAATCCGAAGCGCTTCGGTGGACAGACATATCCACGCCGTACCTTATGCTTCGATCGTCCTGTCGGGGGGCTATGAGGAAGCAGGCGACCACGGTCGGTTTCGCGTTAGCGCCGGTGACGTGATCTTCCATGAGCGATTCGAGGCTCATCTCGACCGTTTTTCCAAGGGTGAAACCGTGGTGCTGAACCTGAACCTTGGTACCGACTGCAAGATGCCGCCAGGACTCGCGAGGATCAGAGATGTGGATGGATTAGTCCGCATCGCGGAAAAGGATCAAAACGAAGCATTGAATTTTCTGGTGACGAGTGCAACGCGCTGCGATGCGGGAGCCTTCGACTGGGAGGATGAACTCTGTCGTGCCTTGCGGGGAGATGGTTCGGTCCAGCTCACTGAGTGGGCACAGCGTAATGGGCTTTCCCCATGGACTGTTTCACGGGGGTTCAGGGAAGTGTTCGCTGTTACGCCCGAAAGCTTCCGGGCACGGTCGCGCGCGCGGCGCGCATGGAGACGAATTTGTGATACCCAAGGCTCCCTGGCGAAAATTGCGCTGGAAGTGGGGTTTACGGATCAATCGCACATGACGCAAGGGATTAAGCAACTGACAGGAATAACGCCGGCAAAGTGGCGGCCTGCAAATGGTTCCAAGACGGTGCGCTCCTGATTCTGTACAACGGAGACATGACATCGCGTCTTCTACCTTCTCTTCTTATGGCTGCGCTCGTTCTTGACTGGATTGGAATGGGCCTCGCGCAGCAACTGACCGTCGCTGCTTCAGCTTCACCTGCTCTCCATGCACCGCCCGAAGAGGTCAAGATTCCGTTCACACTAGAGAACAGGACGATCTTTCTTCAGGTTCAAGCCGGCGGCTCGCGAGCGTACTGGTTCGTTCTCGATACGGGAGAGAAGTATGCAGTGATCGATCTCGCCGTTGCGAAGACCCTTGGTCTCAAGCTGGGCGCTCCGGTCGATATTGGAGGTGGAGGGAAGAAAGCGGTGATGGGCAATATGCTGAGCGATAGCCCATTTAGCCTCGTTGGGTTGAAGAGTTTTAGCCAGCCTCTTTTTCTCGCGCTTCCACTGGATGACCTGGCAAAGGCTAGTGGCCACGAATTCGCCGGTATCCTCGGAACGGATTTTATTAGCGAGTTCGTTGTAGAGATCGATTATCTCTCGAAGACCATCACGCTTCACGACAAGATGACATACCAATATCACGGCAAAGGCCAAAGTTTTCCAGTCACCTTCAACGCGGCGGGTTGGCCGGAGATACAGGCGGCGGCGATTGATGGTGACAGGCCTGCTATGGAGGGCAAATTTGTTCTGGACATCGGTTCTGGGGGCGCACTAATCCTGAACCGGCCGTTCGTTGAAAGCGAACACTTTCTGAGGCCTGACCGGCCTACCGTGCCGTGGCTTGAGGGCCAGGGTTTGGGTGGCGGCATCGATGCCTCTGTTGGCAGGATTACAGGGCTCCAGATCGGGGGTTTCTTGATCAAGCATCCAGTGACGGTGTTCTCTCGCACGGCCAACGGCCCTTTTGCATCGACGGAATCGCAAGGGAATATCGGCGCTATGATCCTTGAAAAATTCAAGGCTATCCTCGACTACAAGAACAACCGAGTCATTCTCGAAGCCAATGCTCGCTTCGACGAGCCGACTGATTACAACCGAAGCGGATTGATCCTTGTATCAGTGGGAGAAAACTATCAGACATTTAGGATCAACGCCGTGGCGGATGATTCCCCTGCATCGGAAGCCGGGCTTCGCGTGGGCGATACGCTGATCGCAATCGACGGGCAGCAGGTGAGTGAACTCAGCCTGTCTGAGTTGCGGTTCAAGTTGCAGCGCGCAAAGGCGTGTGAACTGCTCGTTGAGCGGGACGGCGCGCGACTTAAAGTTCCTCTGAAACCTCGCGACTTGATTTAGAAATCAGCTTCAGTATGCACGATAGACAAATTGAGCATTTTGCGCTGCGTTGGGTGCGATCCCGAATCGCCTTTCATCGGCAGCGGAAGTCAGACGATCTGACGTTGCGAAATAGAACAATATCCAGAGACAGACGTCCTTCCGGACGGAACGAGATGATGTCAAAAAACAAACGAAGGAGCCAATCTCATGAATCGTGGATGCTGTCTCACATGGGGAATATTTCTTGCGGGCCTGGTGCTGAACGCGGGCGCGCAGCAGTCTGCTCCCGCGCCCGCTCCTGCGCCGCCTCCGCTGGTGGAAACGCTCGCTGCGCATCCGGATTGGCCCGCGGCAAGAAACCCGAGCGATGTGGACACCGTGGATCACCTCGTCGCTTCGCTCTATGACGTGATCTCCGGCCCCGCCGGCAAGCCTCGCGACTGGAACCGCTTCCGCTCCCTGTTCCTGCCAGATGGACGGCTGGGCGTGGTTCGCCCGGAAACGCCCGCCACAAAAGATGCGCCCGCGCGAAAAGGCGATGCGGTTTTCCTGACTCCCGAGCTGTACGTCCAACGCGACGACCCCTACTTCAAGACCCACGGCTTCTTCGAGCGAAGCATCGCGAACCGCGTCGAGGAGTTCGGAAATCTCGTCCATGTGTGGAGTACATACGAGAGCCGGAACGCGGAGCAGGATAGCGAGCCATTCACGCGAGGCATCAACTCGATCCAGATTGTGCATGCTCAAGGACGCTTCTGGATTGCTAGCGTCCTCTGGGATGACGAGAGACCGGGGCTGACGTTGCCGGAGAAGTACCTGAAATAAACGAGTTTTCTGTGCGGGGCAGTCCTTTTTCTCACACCGTCTTTGCTCAAGAGGGAGAATCGCTTTTCTTGAACAATATTTGGAATTTCCCGTCTTTGACACGCAGGAGAAGCAAGTGAGAGTCACGCTGGACGGGCAGGCTTTCATCAAGGCTACTGGTGTTTTCTTCGTGAAGCGAAAGGAATCAAGACTCTCAAAAGGAGAGGAATGAATCACGTCTGACTACGGTGCGTTCACAGTAATCATCGCGTCTGCCAACGTAAGCCTGGTAGGATGACGGCGCAACTCCCGTGGGGCTCATAATCTGTCTTGCTTCAACCAAAACCACTTGGGAGCACGTGATCATGAGATCCACCCGACTCATTCTCCTCAGCCTCACTCTCGCCGTAACGAGTATCGCCGCACCCTCACTCGCACAATCTCCCTCCGCGCCCAGCATCATTCAAGCCTGGCGTCACGCCGTCGGCACATCGCCCCGCCAAGGCGCGCTGCATCAGCGCTTCACCGCCAAAGAAGAAGACGTCCCCGCGACCGTCGACCAGTGGATTACCCCCTCAGGCAGCCTGCGCCGCAGAACCGTCCGCGAGTTGGACAGCAACGAGCTCCTCGTCACACCCACCATCGCGCAAACTCGCGACTGGAACGGCTTCGTCCGCTATCTCGACGGCACCGAACTTGCGCGCCTCCGTTCGCAGGCCTTTATCGCCGCCGCTCTCGCCTTCGGTCCACCCGCCGCCATGGATCGAGCTACGCTCACCCCAACCTCAGAGCCCCACTGCGTTGCGCTCATCTTCACGCCGTCCCACGGCATCAGCATCAAGTGGATCATCGATCAAGACACCTCGCTCCCGATCCAAACCGTCATCCGCGGCGACGAGGCCGAGCTCGTCACCGCCTACAGCGATTGGCAGCGTTCCGGCGGTGTCTTCACACCCGAGCACATTGTCGTCACAGAAAAAGACAAGCCCGACTCCGACTATCGCATCGCAGTACCGCCCCAGCTCCAACCCGCCGGCGCATCCGCCTTCGCCCCACTCAAACAGAACAGCTCCGACGTCATCATGGCCGCGCCCAGCGTCAAGCTTCCGTTCACCATGGAGGCCAACCACATCATTCTTCAGGCGCAAGTCAACGGCCATGCGCCCATCGGCTTCCTCGTCGACACCGGCGATGGCCACGAGTCCATCAACACTCCGCGCGCCGCCGCCTTCGGCCTCTCCAGCTACGGCTCAACCGCCAGCTACGGTGGTGGCAACCTTGCGCAGTTCAGCCTCGCGTCCGGTGCAACCTTCACCTTTCCCGGCATTGAGCTTCACAATCAGCACGTCGATCTGCTCGATCAGACTGGCCTCGAGAAAGCCCTTGGCCTTCCCCTCGGCGGCATCCTCGGTTACGACTTCCTCAGCCGCTTCATTGTCGAAATCGACTACGATGCCAAAATCATGACCTTCCACAAACCCTCGGACTGGCATTACACCGGCCACGGCGCCGCCGTTCCCATCACCTTCGATAACGGCATCCCTTTTTTCGAAGCGCAAATTTCCGTACCCACCCAACCTGCCATTCCCGCGCACATGGTCATGGACTTCGGCGCCGCCGACACTATGACCTTCACCTCGCCCTTCGTGCGCGACCGCAATCTCATCCAGCTCGCCGGCACCGACACGCGCACCATTAAAGCCGCCGGCCTCGAAAACCAGTTCTTCGCCCAATCCAACATGCGCGGCCACATCGACATGTTTCGCCTCGGCGGCTTAGTCGCCCACAGCATTCCCGTCAGCCTCTCCGCCAACACTTCCGGCGCATACAGCGACGACACCTTCGCCGGAACCGTTGGCGAAGGCATCTACACCCGCTATCACGTCTTCCTCGATTACCCGCACCACCGCGCCATCTTCGAACCCACCGCCAAAACCTCTGCCCCATTCCCGGAGCGCAAAACCTACGGCCTCACCCTCATCGCCGATGGCGACGACCTCCACACCTTTCTTGTAACCGCCATCCGCGCCGGCTCACCCGCGGAAGAAGACGGCTTCCTTAAAGGCGACATCATCTCCGGCATCGACGACCAACCCGCCACAACCTTCACCCTAGCCCAGCTTCGCGACGCTCTTCTCCGTACAGGTGAGACCCACGATTTCGACATCCTTCGTGCGGGCAAACAAATCTCCATCATCAGCACGGTAGCTGTCGTCTCCATCGATCAGAAGCCCTCCTAAGCAACAAATGCTCCCTCTCCATCAGCCTTCGATTCCTCCAAAAGCACTTCGGTGCCACCCACCGCGCCATCGGCCACTACCGCTGGCCCGCAGCCTGACCGCGATCCTCGCCTCACCAGATCAGAGCTTGAGCACTTCCGCATGTGGAGTGCTGGAGTTGATCTAGGTCCTCTGAAACGCTCGTCTCGTCATCTGGAAGGTGCAAGCAAAGGACTACAGCGGAATTCGTTGCGTTTCCAACGGTGATCAACGAGAGGGTGTTCTCGGAAGCCCGAGGACATCGTCGTTTATGGCTTATATCCAAGGTGCAGGCCGCAGTCAGGGTATCCGGTCGTTCTAGGCGACCTTGTTCCTGTCGATCATATGTGCCGCGGCGTCGGCTGATTCGGGCAGTCTTGGTTGGAGCAACAAAGTTTGCGGGTGCGGCCGATGCTTGCGGTGCTGGCTGGTCGCGGCCGGGGTTTGGGTTGCGATGGTTGCGTGTCTGTCAGCATTGAAATTTGCCCGGAGGTTTGGCTAAGTAAAGGAAAGAATTCGCCGAGCCCTGGTCACTGGATTGAAATGCCCGAGCGCCGGCCCCGTGTTTTTGATTCTTGGGGTTTTCCCGAGTGGGATTGAGGCCAGGCGCTCGAGCAGCCGCGAAGTTAGCCGAATGAAACGGGTATCCGATGCCAAAAGTTACCGCTGCTCGGCATCGCAACCCGGACGATCAGCACAAAAACTCGCCATATCCACTAAGCAAGGCTTCGATGGCCTGGCGGAAGACCCAATCAGTTACTTCTTAAACAGATTTTCGAAAGCCTGGCGGGCGTCGTTGTGCCGGGGCGGAGCAACCGAGGCCGCCGAGCTTTTCTGGGTGTAGGAGGTGGGAGCGGTGTCTTTCTCTACGGTGGTGCGGAATTCATAGAACGTGCAGTTGTTTCGGACATCCTTGGGGGAAATGCGATCCGGAATCGGCTGAGTACATTCGAACTGTGCGCCCGTGTCGAAGAACCGGCACTGCTTACAGCAATGTAGCTCGAATTGGCATTTGGGGCATTTTCCGTTGGAATCGAAACCTGAGGCGAGAACCGCACCGCAATTCGAGCAGCGTGCCCGGGTCACCGTTCCGACCATCCGCGGAGTGCGCGGCCCGAAATGATCGGCGCGGGGCCCCCCTTGCGGAGGCTTGGGCGCTCGAGGTCGCTCTTTTTTGTCGTTTTTTTCCGCGTCGCGGTACCCGCGGTGACTGTACTTTCGATCCACAAACGCCTCTGCCGCAGGTCCTGACGGACTGCAACTAAGCGGGTGCCAGATGCGAACAAGCGCATTGCACCCCTGATAGATATCCAATCGGATTGCTACACTCAGCCGCTAGCGCTTACTTCCCCAAAGGTTAGAAATTAGGTTGGCCGACGGTCGAGCAGGAGATGAGACAACACCCTTTTTAGCTCGACGTAACGACGAAGTCAAGTTCCGTTACCAATTGTGCATAGAAAGAATCACCGTTGTCCTGAACCTCTCCGGGGGCGTGCCCACAGCGTTACCAGACCGTCGGGCGGCAGATCGGGTTGCAACAAGGTCTTCGGGGTACCGCCGCTGGCAAGTACCGCTTCCGCTGCAAGATAACCGCTGCGCACCGCGCCCTCCATGGTGGCGGGCCAACCCGTTGCGGTCCAATCCCCGGCCAGAAATAAGCCGGCAATCGGTGAGCGCTGCGCCGGACGCCAACGATCGACACCGGGCACCGGGGAGAAGGTCGCGGCGGCTTCCTTGATGACCGTGGCTTTCAACAGATTCGCCGTGCGAGCGGCGGGGATCGCTTGGCGGACCTCCGCAAGGCAGAGGTCGATAATATTTTGCCGGGGCTCTTGCAGCAAATCATAAGACGCGCTAATGACCAATTGTAGGTACTGGGTGGTTGCGGAAGCCGCGGCCGGGTCTTGAGTATTCCAATGATCGCCGACGTTCTTGCTGGCCGAATCGAATCGCGCAGACTTATTGAAAATCCACTGCGTGTGGGTATCGAGCAAGGTTATGAAAGGTTCGGTCAGGACTTCGCGGTCAAACCACAGGTGAACTCCGGTAATAGGCGCGTCGGTGAGATGTTTCAGATCTCTAAAAGCGGGCTCCGCCTGCACCACTTCAGCGGGCAAAAGGTCCGCGATTTTCGAATGCGGTACGGCCAAGACGTAAGCGTCGGCGGTTTCCTCGCGGCCTTCGTCGAACTCCATCCCCGTGCAAGCGGAGCCATCGATTCGAACCCCTCGTGCCGGCGAACGAAGGATGACTTCCCCTCCCTTTTGGTGGATAGCGATCCGGCAACCGCCATACAAGTTTGCCAGCGGGACGCTGGGAATTCCCATCCGATATCCGGTTCCATTGGAAAGAAATCCCTTCCAGAAAACGTCGATGCCGTAGTGCGCATCGGTCTTGTCTAATTCCTCGTCCAGAGCGCTGACCAGCACGACCCGCCAGAAGCGATCAATGGCACTTTGCGTCTGGCCCCGGCGGCGCAACCAATCGAGCATCGAGATGGGAGAGCCCGCCGCAAGCTCCGGAGGGTGGCCCCGATGGCGAAGGATATTCAGCATTGCCCGGGCGATAGATAGCTTGTCGCGGAAAGTGAGCGGCGCAAACGCGGCAAAAGACCCGAGCATGTGAAAAGGGGCCGGCAGCAAGCCCGCCTGCATGACGCCGCGACGTCCCTGAGGATCGAGAAACAGCAGACGATTGAAAAAAGTGATTTTATTCGCTGCCCCTACCCGGTTGTAGAAATCGGCGAGGTTGGTGCAGCAACCCAAGGTGACATGTTGGCAGTTGTCGATATGCTCGCCATCGGGAAGCACATAGGAGCTAGCACGGCCTCCGAGGAAGGGGCGCTGTTCAAATAAGCGAACCCGGCAGCCGGCTTCAGCCAGCGCGACGCCAGCTGCCAATCCCGCCAGGCCGCCGCCGATCACTATCACGTTTTTCAAGAATATTCTCTTCCGTCACGCGGCGGAATCGCGCGTGGGCAATGAATAACATTTTTTCAGCGCGCGACAAACGAACAGGTTCGCCCAAGACGTCAAAATCAAGTGATTCAATGCGGGCGAGCAGCGCGCTGTAAGTATGAACCAGCAGCCACAGCGTGCCACGGCTTTCCCGATCGATCAGTCCCAGCAGGGCAGCGCCTTCCTCATAAAATTGCCAAGCGCGGGCGGCCTCGAAGCGCAGCAATTCGCGCACGCCCTGGGAAGCTTGGGTTTGACTAAAATCTTGTGGCGAGACACCAAACCTCTGAAGGTCGTCCGCCGGAACATAGACGCGACCCAACGCATAGTCGCCCTGAACATCGCGAATGATGTTGGTAAGCTGGAAGGCATACCCGAGTTTTTCAGCAAGGTCGAGTGCGCGCGAATCGCGAAATCCGAAAACGTGCGTACAGGTGAGGCCAACGGTGCCGGCGACGCGGTAGCAATATTCACGTAAGCGGTCGAAAGTCGGATAACACTGAACGGTGAGATCCATCTCGGCGCCAGAAATGAGGTCGTGCAGATAGCGAGCCGGCATATGGTAACGACGCATGGTGTCAACCAAGGCGGGCAAGACTTGTGCGGCGCCTTCGGGTAGCGAGCCGTCCCGCCAATCTTGCGACGTTAGCGCGGAGTCCAGGGCCGCTCGCCAATGAGCAAGCCCGCGTTGTTTCGCCGGCAGGCGATCGCCCTCGTCGGCTACATCGTCCACCAAGCGCATAAAAGCGTAGAGCGCCGCCAGCCCGTCGCGGCGGAGCTTGGGAAGCAGGTAGAAGGCATAGTAAAAATTGCTGCGAGCCGCCTTGGCGATGCGATGACAATTCTCGTAGGAGGGGGCAACGGAATCCCTCGAGCTTGCGTCCATTAGGGCCGGGCCGGAATTTCTACTGGCGAACTGAGTAATCAGGGCGCGTCCCAAAAGCCGGATGTGCTTGCCCTTACCGATTGACGGGCGCCGGTGCAAGGTGTCGTATCCTACGCTTTCGATGGCCTCCAATACCGCCAAGCCACCTCGGCTGAACATTTCCAGATCCACACTGAGCCTCGCGTCGACCATTTTCGCAAGTGGCTTGCCGGTCTCGAAAAGCGATCGGGTGCGGGCGATCAAATCTTTCATCAGGCCGGTGTAACGTTCATCGAATTGCCGCGCCAGGATGTCGGATTCGCCGAGACCATGCACCGCAGCGATATCCAGCGGAATGTAGATGCGGCCCTTTTCCAGATCGCGAGAAACGTCCTGCCAGAAATTAGCTAGCTGTAAGGCTGTGCAGGTCGCATCGGAAAGGCGCTGACATTCCGGATCGCGGTACCCGCACAGATACAGCACCAGCCGGCCAACCGGATTGGCCGAGTAGATGCAGTAGTCCAGGACGGCATCCCACGTGGGGTAACGGTTAATGATTTGGTCCTGACGAAACGCTTTCAGCAGGTCTGCTAAAGGTTGTCGAGGAATGTCCTTGGCCAGGATCGTTTTGTGAAGCGCGATGAATACCGGGTTCGACGGGGTGCCCTGGTAACAAGCGTCAAGTTCACGCTCCCACCAGTCGAGCAATTGGATCGCACGCTGCCGGTCGGCGATTTCGTCGCCGAGGTCGTCGGCCCACCGGCAATAGGCATAAATATTATAGAAGTGCTGGTGAAGCTCCTTGGGAAGCAGCCAAGACACTACGCTAAAATTCTCGTAGTGATGAGTGGCCAGCCAGCGAGTGTATCGCTCCGCATCCGGAAGCGAGCAATTGGCCAGGGGCGCGTTGCGGGCTATCTCCAGCTCGTCGGCGAGCAGCATCAGCGATTTCCGAAGTGAACTTGAATCTGGTTAGGCGGCAGGCAGCTACGCGCGGGGACCACGAGTCAGGGTCGGACAGCGAGCTTGATCTCGCCGCTGCGGGTTTTCATGCGTTCGAACGCTTGGGGAAGTTCAGCGAGTGCAATTTCCTCGGTCACAAAATCATGCGCCAGAATATCGCCGCGGCGAATGGCCTCAAGGGCTTCGCGAATGAATCGCGGAGTATGGTGAAACGGCGAGATGATTTTGATCTCCGAGTAATGGATGGCCGCCGGTTCGATTTCGACATGGGTCCCAGACGGCAAACCACTGAAGAAGTTGACCACGCCGCCACGGCGCACCATGGCCAGCGCTTGCTTCCAGGTAGCGGGGTTTCCAGCAGCTTCCACAACCGAATCCGTTCCGCGACCATCCTCGGTGAGCGCGCGGACGGCACCGACCACGTCGGGGACTTTGGTTGCGTTGATGGTGGCAATCGCGCCAAGATGCCGAGCGAGATCGAGCGGAGCGGAACGCCGGGCCACGGCGATCACTCGGACACCACGCCGGGAGAGCATGCGCACGAACTTTAGGCCGATCGGACCGCACCCAATGACGACGGCGGTGTCGCCAGTACGAACTTCCATCTCGTGGATTCCGCGGAGCACGCACGCCAGAGGTTCCACTAGCGCGGCGCTGCCGTCGTCGACCGAGTGGGGTACTTCCAGCATGTTCTCCATGACGATGCGGCCAGGAATGCGCATGTATTCGGCGTAGGCACCGTTGTTGAACAGCAGGTCGTCGCAAAGATTTTCCTGGCCGCGTCGGCAATGGTAGCAGCGCAGGCACGGCGCTGAATTTGCGGCGATCACCCGCATTCCAGTACGCCAACGCGAATCGACGCGCTTTCCAACCGCCACGATCTCCCCGACCACTTCATGACCGAATACCGCAGGCGGCTGAATCATCTTGGCGTGGTAGCCGCGCTGCCAAACCTTTAGGTCCGTTCCATCGGTGAGCGCGAGGCGCACGCGCAAAAGAACTTCGTCGGGCGAAACACTGGGTACGTCGACCTTTTCGATACGCAGATCCTCGCTACCGTACAGAACGGCGGCAGTCATCCGCGCCGGCAGAACCGCCCTGGCTACCGCAATCAATTCGGCGGCAGCAGCTCTGGCCGCAGCTTCCACTTGTTTTGTGGTGGTCGATTTCATGCGTGGGTGATCAAGATCTTCAGCGAATCAATCGTGGGATGTGCGGCGAGTTCCAGCGCTTGCTGTATTTTATCCAACGGGAAGCGATGCGTCACAATGTCCATCACCGGCAATCTCCGCGACAACACTAAGTCCGCTGCTGACTCTTGAATGTCCATGGCGGCACTATAGCTTCCCAGAATTTCTTTTTCGTCGATGCCTACGGCAGCCGCGGGAAACTCGATCTTCGTCACCGGGTCGTTGGCGGCAAACAGCAAGATACGTCCACCCGGCCGTGCCGCCGATAAAGCTTCTTGAACCACCGCAGGATGTGCCACGGCAACCAGTACGGCGTCAGCTCCCCGGCCGTTGGTCCGCGCCTTTACCTCTGCGATGAGTTTACCACTGCTGGGGTCAAAAGACTCCAGTGCGCCCAGCGTGACGCTCTTAGCCCGCCGCTGGGCCATCGGATCGCTGGTGTACAGCTTGGCGCCGGAAAGGTTGGCGACCATCAGTAGCTGCAGGCCAATCGGCCCGCAACCAATGATCAGTACCGTCTCATCCGCGCTGATTCGAGCCTTTTGCACCGCCTTGACGATGGTATTGATGGGCTCGATGAACGTCCCCTCCTCAAAGGAGACATCCTCGGGAAGGGCCACCATGCCACGTTCGGCCACCCAGGACATGGCTTTAACGTATTCGGCAAAGCCGCCTCCGTTGGGAGTGAAGCCCGCGGTCAGCCCGGTGGTCTTATATTGCGCACACTGAGAGAAAAGACGGTTTTGGCAGTAAAAGCAATCGCCACACGGAGTGTGATGAAAGCTCATGACCCGATCGCCGGGCTTCCACCGAATGACCTCCGGGCCTACCGCGACGACGGTTCCGGCCAGCTCGTGCCCAAGAATTTGCGGCGGATCAATATAGCGATGGAAGATTTTCTTGATGTCGGTGCCACAAATGCCGCATGCGGCTACCTTGATCAACACTTCGGACTTTCCGACTTCGGGTACCGGGACTTCCTCAACGCGAACAATTCCCTTTTCGCGGAAGACGCCGGCGCGCATGGTTTTGGGAATCGGACCGTATGCCTTGCGCACTTCGAAAGTTGCGCCTGAGCTCATGCTTTCTTGGCCCCTTCTTCGGTAAATCCTGGGTCCAGGGTCGCCAGTTGGTTCAGGTACCGATCCAAGAACTGTGCGAGGCTTTCGGCCGCAAGCCGGCTTTGCTGACCAAACCGGATCAACGAAGGTATGGTGGTGGGCCGCCGCGCAACCTGACCAAGCACCCGCGGAATGCTCAGGGCGCCAGAACGGGTGGTGACCTGATTGAAATCCAACGGCAAATCCTCGCCTACCTCATCGCTTATTGCACGCACTGCAATTCCTCGTGAGCCCCGGGCAGCGGCCCAACGGAGCAGTTGCCCGCTTTCCATCTCTACCGCATCTGCATTCACGCTCAATTCCTGTTTTTCTTTCGCACCAACGACCACATGATCGGCGCTGTAAAAGTGTTTCACCTTCTTGGCCCCGCAAGCCGCTGCAATCTCAACCAGCTGTGAATCGCAGCACACCACATTGAGCTCGTGGGCAACACAGATGGATTCTGCGGCCAGCACTTCTCGAACCTTATGCTCCGGCTTCAGCGCTCCAGCAAGACCGCTTGAAATGAGCACCTGGTAGCGCGTGTCGCCAATCCCATTTGAGCTTTCCTGCCAGGCGTTCGCGCCGCCGATGCCCGTCAAAAACACATTAATTTCGGCACCGCTCATGGTGGTTGAGTATGAATTCACGTTACCTCGCCTCCGTTTCTCGAATCGACGCAACTTTCGCCAGGGCGCGAACTCGGCATCAACGGCAAAGGTGACAAGAATCCGCATTGGTTGGATGCACTAGGAATACGGGCCGACACAAGATCAGGCGGCAGCGTTGGCGATGCGCTTGGCCCTTCGCGCAGCGACATAACCGTTCGCCTCATACCAGCGAACGGCGCGTTCCAAGGCAGCGGCGACCGAACCAGGCCGAAAACTTAACTCGTTGCGCGAACGAGAGCAATCTACGAACATCTTATGCCGGGCAATCTGAACACCCTCAATAGGTATGCCCGGCTCCTTGCCAACCAGCCGCGAAAACGCGGTGTTGGCGTAAGCCACGCCGAGCGCAAGGCTGTGAGGAATCTTTAGCTTAGGAGCCGGCAACCCGGTAATTCGGGCGAGCAGGTCAAGGAATTGCTTGAGGGTCAGGTTTTCGCCGCCAAGCAGATAACGCTGGCCCGCCAAACCTTTTTCGGCGACCAACAGATGACCGGCGGCGCACTCCTCGACGCCTACGAAGTTCAGGCCGGTCTCGACATAGCCGGGCATATCGCCATTCAGAAAATCGACGATGATCTTCCCGGTGGGAGTTGGCTTCCAGTCCCACGGGCCAACCGGGGTAGTGGGCATGGCCACCACCACGGGGAGCCCATCCTTCCCGGCGCTAAGAACTTCGCGTTCGGCGAGCCACTTGGACCGTTTGTAATGGCCGATCATTTCCTCAAGTTTCGACTCGGTGCTTTCCGATGGCAGCTGTGTTCGATTCACCGCGATGGTCGCGACCGTACTGGTGTATATAAACTGCTGCACACCGGCTCGCTTGGCCGCTTCCAAAAGATTCTTGGTACCGCCTAGGTTCGAATCGTAAATCTCCTGCGAGTGCCGCGCCCAAAGACGATAGTCGGCGGCGACGTGGAAAACACGAGATACGCCTGCTACCGCCCGGTCGAGTGAATTCGGATCTCGAAGGTCACCAGTGACGTATTCCAGAGACAAATCTGCGATAGCGCGATTTTGGCTGGAAGGGCGAAGCAGCACGCGTACCTCATCGCCGCGTACGGCCAGTTGTCGCGCGACGTGGCTGCCGAGGAATCCGGAGGCGCCGGTCACCAGCGTGGTCATCAGGCTTGCGCGCCTTCCTCGCAATTCGTCGATACCGATTCAGAAGTGGTACGGGCCGCGCGGGCGGCGGCGAGGGATGCAGGTGCGGCAGCCGGAAGCAAAACAGAATCGAGCAATTGCGACAGCCGCGACCAGCGGCGCGGCAACAAATCCCGCCGTTCCCTCGCGGCCATCGCTACAAGCGGTGGCACCGGACTCGCCGGCGAAATCAGAAAACCATCCAAATCCAACTTCGAAAGGGTCTGATAAAGCGGCGCGAGCTCGGTTTGATCGGTGGCTGGATGAATTACGAGATGCGCGCAGACCAAAAACCCAGCCAACTGAGCGCTTCGGATTGCCTCTATCGCGTGGCGGAATGCACCCGGCCTGCCGGTGTGCGAATCATGAAAAGTCTGAGTCCCTTCGAAACGAATGGCAAGATACATCCGCGGGGATGGCCGCAACTCGTGAATGCGCCGGCGCAGAGAAACGGCATTAGTTTGCAAGAAGACGTAACGGCGGGCCTGCGCCAAATCGTTGGCCAGCCGCGCCACCTCAGCGTGGTCAAGGGCATCGGAGCCGCTGATCCACACTACGGGAAAATCGGACAACGTAGCGCTGCCGGCCTCTCCCGAATCGCCGCTTAGATCGAGGTGAAAGATCGGTCCGCGGTACGTGCCCGAGGAACGCGCCACCGCCCCGAGAGCGAGACACCAGGTCAACCGCAGGGGGAACCGCATGCCCAACCTAGAAACCGCTGCGCAGCCGGAACTGCGTCGGCTGCAGTTTCAGCGCACAGTATTGTGGGATTTCCTCGGTCACATTGCGGAGTCGCGCCAGGGCGTAGAGCGGAAAAGAATTTCGATAGAGGTGATATTTCAAATAAAAAACACTCGGAAAGCCGGTACCGGTGAATTCGTCTTCGCTCCAGGAGCCATCGGGGTTCTGCTGATGAACCAAATAGGCGGCGGCCTTCTGCACGTCCCGATCACCGGGGTCCGACCCGGCGAGCAGCCCGATTAGGCCCCAGGCAGTCTGCGACGCAGTGCTGTTGCCCTGCCCCTTGGTTTGCGGCAAATCATAACTGAGCAGCGATTCCCCGAAACTACCGTCGGCCTTCTGCACCGAGCGTAGCCAGCCAACCGCACGCTGGCAATAATTTCGCGCGGTGAGAGAAACCGTTTCCAGGGAACGCAACACTCCACTGGTGCCGTACACGTAATTGACGCCCCAGCGGCCGAACCACGAGCCATCTTCACACTGATCCTTCAGAAGGAAATTCAATGCCCGCTTAACGGCCGGGTGGCTGGGTGTCCATCCAAAGCGGCCGAGGCACTCGAGCACCCTGGCGGTGACGTCTGCAGTGGACGGATCGATCATAGCGTTGTGATCGGCAAAGGGAATATTGCAAAGGAAGCTTTTGTTATTGTCGCGGTCGAACGCACCCCATCCGCCGTCGAGATTTTGCATGCTGAGAAGCCACTGCACACCGCGGTGAATGGCGGCTTCCATGCGCACCGGATCCGGATATTTCACGCGCTGAAGGGCCATGAGAACAAAAGCGGTGTCGTCAACATCGGGGTAGAAATCATTTCGAAATTCGAACACCCAGCCGCCCGGTTCAGCGTCTTTGTTCTTAACCTGCCAGTCGCCGGGGCCGAGAACCTGCTTGGAAAGAATCCATTCCGCGGCCCGTATCAAAGACGGATGGTCCGGCTCGACGCCAGCTTCCTCCAGCGCAACCATCGCGATACACGTATCCCAAACCGGTGACACGCACGGTTGTAAGCGAATGGTGTCGTGGTCTTCAATTTCGAATCGCGCGAATTCCCGAATCTCGCGGGAGGTCAACGGGTCGTCAGGGCCGTATCCCAGAGCCATCAAGGCGAAGATGGAGTTCATCATCGCGGGATAAATAGCGGCGAGACCTTCGGTGCGCTCCAGATGGTCGATGACCCAGGACTTGGCTTCGCGGAGCGCCCGCTGGCGCAACGGTTTCCACGGAAGCTTTTCGTAAAGCTTCATCACCCGATCCAGGGCTAGGAAAAAATTCCTCCAGGAAACCAGCTGCTCACTCCAGTCAAAGGCCGCTTTCTTACGCGAGGGATCGCGGAAAAGTTCTTCAATCTGGGCGTGCTCGGGCAAACGCCAGTCCGGCCGTACGGCCGAAAGAATGGCCATGGGGATCACAATTCCGCGAGTCCAGGAGGACATTTCGTAGATGTTGATATAGAACCAATTGGGAAGAAGCATCAGTTCCGGAAGAATCGAAGGAACCAGCTCCCATCCTAGAGCGCCCGCGAGAGCCAGGTAAAAGCGGACGTACGAGTTAGTACGCTCCAGGCCACCCAGACGCAATACCGTCTCTCGAGCGCGTTCCATGTGAGCTAGAGACGCAGCATCCCCCGCCAGCTTGAGAGCAAAATATGCCTTGCAGGTTGCATTGAGCTCGGATGGGCCGCCCGGATAGATGCTCCAGCCGCCCTCGGGCAGCTGCAATTGGCGAACATAATTCGCGAGCTTCTCGATTCTGTCGGGGTCGGCTTTGCCGATCACATGAAGGTAGTAGATGTAGTCTGATTCAAGGGTGCTGTCCGCTTCCAGCTCGCCGGCCCAATACGTGCCGTCCACCTGGAGAGCAAGCAAATGCTCAGCGCCGCGTTCGATGGTCTGTTCTAGACGCGCAGTCCAGTCTGCGCCCCGCAGGGAAGGCGCAGAAGCGCAAAGGGTGTCGAAGCCTACACGCGTGCCCGTTGCCAAATCGGAAATCCTCCAAAATGAATTCGCCGAGCTAGATAACTGCCGTAGCTACATTCACTTCCGCGAACGACCGCTGTGAACGTCCCGGGTAAGGTGAGTACTATCAAATTATCGCCGCCATCCGGTCTGGGGTCAATCGGTAAGATGCTGCTCATTCGAATGGCGGTGCCTGCCAAAATTGGTTCCTCCCAGGACCGCGGCGACGGTGCTGATGAGCTCGGAGGGTAACGGCTGCCCCAATTCCTGCACGAATTGGGGTTTGCTTTGCCACAACCACCCCGGAATCCCGGCCCAGGCGCCCCCAGACTCGGCTTCGGACGACGGCGGGTAGGCTGGCCGGCGCAGCACCACTGCGGACGCTCGGTCGAGATGCAGCCGAGCCGACGGCTTGAAGTCCGTCTTCGCGGGATCGACGACCATGAGATACAGGGTCGGCTGGCAAAATTGAAGCAACGCGTTGCTCTCCAGAATCAGGTTGTGGGGCGAATCTGGGAAGCGATTTGCCTGTTCGATCAGATCGGCACGGAGCTGAGGCAGGCCTTCTGCAAGAAATCCCTGTTTGGTGCGCAGCCAAAAAGATGCGCGGGCGCCGGCGGCCAGAAAACGGGCGCTGTCGGTCCCGGTTGTCGGGTTGCGCTCCCAGCTCAGGGCGCCAACATGTTCGTCGGGAGCACAATCGCACTCATGCCCATTCCGGGCGCAGATCCCGTGGCCGTATTGGGTAATCTTGCCGGCGATCCAACCAGCCTCGGGGAAAGCGGCGATCAGGTCGCAGGCGAGCTGGGTCTTCCCGATGCTACGGGTATGCCCACCAACAATGATGACTCGCCACGACCGGTCAGCCAAAGGCGTGATCAAGCGCAGCGATTGAATTTGAGGGCGAGTCACTTGTTGTCCACTTTACGCTCCAACTCTTGGATGCGCGCCGCCAACTCCGGGAGACGTTGCTGCCAAGCATGCTGTTGCTTGAACTTATCGAGCGAGCGCGCGGGGGTTCCCCAGACCACCTGACCGGTTCGAATCGTCTTGCCCCCCAATACCCCTGATTGCCCACCGATAACAGCGCCGTCTTCTAAATGACACTGCTCGCCGAAACCTGCTTGACCACCGATGACGACGTTTTTCCCGAAGCTGCAGGAACCGGAAACTCCGCTAAGCGCTGCGATAACGGTATGCGAGCCGATCTGGCAGTTGTGGCCGATGTGCACCAGATTATCGAGCTTTACGCCCTCCGCGATGCGGGTATCGTCCAGAGAACCTCGATCGATTGTGGTATTGGCGCCAATTTCCACGTCATCACCGATCTCGACCACACCTGCTTGGGGGAATTTCCAGTAGCGGCCTTCGCCATGTACGTAACCAAACCCATCGGCGCCGATGACCGCGCCCGAATGGATTTCCACGCGGTTACCCAGCCGGGTGCCGGCGTAGAGCGTTACCTGCGGATGGATTCGGCAACCGTCGCCAATCCAGCAAGCGGCTTCAACAACGGTGTGTGCTCCGATTTGGGCGCTGTCACCGATATGGACGTTTTCTCCAATGACCGCGAATGGCCCAATGCCGGCGGTCGGGCTGATGTCTGCCAGCGGCGAGACCACCGCGCTAGGGTGTATTCCCGTCGCGATCGTACGTGGCCCAGCCAATCGCGCCGCCGCTTTAGCAAAAGCCAGCTTGGGTTGCGTCGATCTGAGCATGGTCTTGCCGGTGAGGCTAGCTGCTTCAGAGACGACGACGCACAGGGCAGCGGACCCCTGGGCGCGTCCGAGATGTTTATCGGCGTCCACGTAGATCAGGTCGTGTGCTCCAGCTTTCTCGGGCGAATTGATTCCATTCACTTCCAGGCCGGAGTCGCCTTCAAGTGCAGCACCAATCGCGTCACTAATTTGCTGAGCGGTAAGCGTCATTTTGAACCTCGAAATGGTCAGAGAAATCAGAGAAAATCATACAGAGGAGGCGCGCCTTTCGGGCGCGTCTTCCAGCGCGCATGCAGCCACACCCATTGCTCTGGGTGTCGCCGGATAATGGCCTCAATAACCTTGGTGAAATTCTGGGTATTTTCGAACACATCGCGCTCGGGATCTCCGGTTCGAATGAGCTCGATCGCCGGCTCGAAACGCAGGCGGTATTTTCGGATGGTCTGGTCCCAATAGACATATCCGGGGACCACCGCAGCGCCGGTGTGAAGTGCTACGCGCGCAATTCCAGTTGTGGTACACGCGGCAGTGCCGAAGAAGTCGACGAACACACCTTCCTCCGGCATAGTGTTCTGGTCCGCAAGGATGCCGAGCGTGCCGGCATCACGAAGAATTTTTAGCATGCTCCTTGCTGATTCGTTCTTGAACATGGGTTGGTTGCCGGAGAGGCACCGATATCGATTGACTAGCGCATCGACCATGACGTTATCCAACTGGCGCGCCATGTAATGCAACGGATAACCATATAGGGCGTGCGCGAAAGACGAAAGTTCCCAGGCTCCGATGTGGCCAGTCAGATAAATGACGCCTTTGCCTCGGCGATGACCTTCTAGAAAGTTCTCATGCCCTTCGAGTTCCACCAATTGATCGATATTTCGCTGGTTGTACTTCGGAAACCGGGCGAATTCAGCGGCCATCCACCCAAGATTTCGCACCATGCCGCGGATTACGCCGCGACGCCGCGATTCGCTCCAATCCGGAAAAGCCAGCGCCAGGTTGAAATCCGCGGTGCGTTGAAGCCTGGGAAGCAGATCGTAAACGACTGATGCTGCCGCCGCCGCAAGGGAACGCGCCAGCCCACACGGCAACGCCGCGACAACTTTGAGCAGCAGCCACACCGCCGCGTATTCGAGCCAACGCTTAATCATTCGAAAAGTATCTTCAACAAGAGAATCGACGACAGTATGCATTCTAGAGTCTCGACTCCGCCATTGTCGTGGATCGATGTTGGGGGATCAACTGCGGTCGCTGCCACGGGAACGGCTGACGACTCCATCCGGCGATGCTAGACTCGGCGTTCCGTGAGCGAATCCTCCACCGCAACCGTACGGCATACAGAACCATTCAACTGGTTCGCGGGTCTTTACTGGCCGGCGCTGATCATTGCAACCCTGTATGTCTGCTACTTCAGTCACTTGGGAGTTGTGGGTTTGGTAGGGCCGGACGAGCCGCGCTATGCGTGGATCGCCAGAGCTATGGCCGAGAGTGGGGATTGGGTTACGCCGCGGCTTTACGACCAACCTTGGTTCGAAAAGCCGCCACTGTATTACTGGGGCGCCGCACTCAGTTTCGAACTCTTCGGAGTGAACGAGGCAGCGGCGCGTCTGCCCAGCGCGGTCGCAGCTCTGCTGGGCACGCTAGCGCTGGCATGGCTGGCCTGGAAGATATACGGGGGTAAAACTGCCAGGTGGTTACTGCTGCTGTTGCCGACCACCGTAGGAATGATTGGATTTTCGCATGCAGCAGCGACGGACATGCCATTCAGCGGGATGCTGACCATGGCTATGGTCGCCGCGGCGGTGCTGCTGGGATTGAGAAGCGCAGAGCGCGAAGCAAATATCAGCCTGGTTTTTCAGCCCCAATGGAAGCTTACCCTAGCTCGAATCAGCTTCGGTGTGGCTCTAGCTTTGGCAGTGTTGGCGAAGGGACCCGCTGCACTCATTTTGTGCGGCGGAACGATTTTTTTCTGGAGTTTGGTTACGAAAAGATGGCGGGACTCGTTGCGGTTGCTGCATCCACTCGCGGTGGCCGCCTTCCTTATCGCTGCCGTGCCGTGGTATCTCATCTGTCAGCAACAAAATCGCGATTTCTTTCGAATCTTCATCCTTGAACATAATTTCCAGCGTTACCTGACCCCGCAGTTCCAACACGTCCAGCCATTCTGGTTCTACCTGCCGATCGTCGCCGCGGCATGGTTGCCCTGGACAACCCTAGTCGCATGGTCGATATGGCAAGGCCTCGCTAAACTAAGGCAGACCAAGCGCATCTCCGACTCCAGTGTATTTTTTCTGTCGTGGACGCTGTTTTGCATCGCCTTCTTTTCGCTTTCACAATCGAAATTGCCAGGATATATCCTTCCAGCTCTACTACCCTTGGCTCTGTTAGTTGCGCAATCCTACACAGTAATTGAGGAGCGATCGAAGGCTTTTCAGCTGATCCATCTGCTCGCCGCTTTGCTTCTGGCTATGCTGTTTACCGGATTGGAAGTCGCGGCCCCCCATGTTTCTCGAAAAGGAATTGAATTTGGTATGGCCGTCGGTTTCATCGTCGCCGCCATAAGCTCCGCCAACCTCATTCTTGGTGGAGCATCCGCGGCCGGAAAATTCGGCCGGGTCCGAGAGCTGGCTGCGACGTTGAGCGTTGTCCCCATCCTGCTAGTTTTGCTGTTCAGTAACCGCCTCACGGCGTCTCTGTTTAACGGGGACCCGTCCGGGAAGCGGATCGCTACTGACTTGCAAGCCTTGAGAATTCCCGAGGAGCGGTTGTTCATCTCGGGACTGAACCGAGGTGAGCATTACGGCTTGAATTTCTACCTCCATCAGGAAGTTCCGGAGTGGGACGAGCACACACCTGCTTGGGGTTACGTAGTGGCTAAGAGCAAGCGCTGTGGCGCTCTTGTCCCCACCGGGTGGAGCTGCGAAGAGATTCCATTGGGAACGCAAATACGGGATAGATCGGTCTACAGGATTAACCGCGCAGGCTCACTGCCCGGAGCCGCCGGTGGCGGGAAGTTTCAGTAAAAAAAAACTCACCACCCGATTCTCATAGTTGCGTTTGTCCTGGTCGTTCATGTTGACGAAATTTCCCCGGGGAATGGTTACTTCTTCTCGCGGCTCCGGGGAACTCACAAAAATCTGATGGGTGATGGCGGCAAGTTCGGGGTCGTCGGTGGCTTCGATGAAAAGCTTCGGCACGCCGCTCAATGTGTCCAGATGCCGGCTTAGCGGCGGATCACTCCGATGTTTGTAATTCAGCCAGTTGAAGCTCACCTCCGCCGAACGAGCCATGAGGGGAAACCCGCCCAGCCCCTGACGTTCGACTCCAACTTTTACCATCTGCTCGGGGGAATCATAGACCGAGTCGAGGATCAACGCGCGAATACGCTTGTCCGATTCAGCTTCGCGCAGCGCAGCGTAAGCTCCCAGGTTGTAACCCCACATACCAAACCTGGTGCGATCGACGTCTTTGCGACCGGCGACCGCATCGACGGCGGCGCGAACTTCGTCAGCCTCATGGTATCCAAACGTGGTGATTCCGTCGTTAGCCCCATGAGCCGAGAAGTCAAAAACAAAGACGTTGTACTCGTGGTCTTGGAGAGCGGAGACCAAGGTCAACAATTCGCCGCGGCTGGACCCGTATCCATGACACAGCACGATGGTGGCGGCGCCGCGAAAGCCTGGAAAAAAAAGCCCGGCCCGATTGCCCACATCCGGAGTCGAGAAATCGACTTCATCGGGACGGCCTGGAAAACTGTCCAGATTGATTTCACTGCTGGTCCGCTGCGGCTTAACGATGCGGTAAACCAGAAAGCCGGCGATTACCACCGTCGCCAGCAGAGTAAAGAAAAGTAAAGCGGAGACAGCGGTTAAAAGCTTGATATACCAGCGCATCGGGGCACGGAATTCAGTAAAGTTAGCCATTCGCACGCTGCGCTAAAGCCGGCTCCGCCCAAATCAGAAGTTAATGACAAATCGCATGCTAGCACAGCTACAAATGAGCTACCGGCTGGCCGCCGACAGTTGTGCCTGGTGGGTATCCTATGACTAAACTGCGATCCCCGGGATGGCCACCGCCGATCGCTGAAGCACCCCAAATGCGCGCACGGTTTTCCTTCGGCGCAGTTTGCCAGCTATCATTGTAGTGCGCCTTTGAGGCGCACTGCGCGATCTACAGTCTTGATGAAAATCATCGATCTTCGGCAAACCAGCGTCAGGCAACTGCAACCTCTTCTAGAGGAAGAGGCGCGTCATTGGCATGACGAGTTGCATTGGGATTACCGCGGAGCGCTGGACCTGATCAAACGGTTTCTGGAAGCGCATGCTCTCTGCGGATGCGTGGCTTTTGAAGACGAAATCGCCGTAGGATATTCGTTTTATGTTCTGGAAGAGCAAAAAGGATTGATAGGCGGGCTATACGTCTCCCCGCGTTACGCGCAGGCTGCGGTGGGAAAGCGATTGCTGGAGGAGATGCTTTTTGCCATGCGGGCAGTTCCACATTTAGCTCGGATCGAGGCTCAGTTGATGCCCTTCGGCGGCCCGGTGGACGGGCCGCTGCGGGAACAAGGTTTCCGGTTATACAGCCGACAGTTCATGCTGCACGACCTCAAAGAACGACGACAAGCGGCCGGTTCCTCCGCTGGAGTGCGACTGGACCGTTGGAACGATCGATACTTCGAGCCCTGCGCGAAGCTCATCTATTTGTGCTACGGCGATCACATCGATGGCGAAATTAACGATCAGTATCGCAGCCGAACCGGAGCGCTGAAATTCCTGAAGAATATTATTCTGCTGCCTGGATGCGGCCAATTCGTGCCCGCTGCTTCTTTCGTGTTGCGCCAGCCGGGCAGTGACGAGCTCGTCGCGGCAGTGCTCACCAGCGAGGTTTCGCCTGGAGTTGGTCACACCACGCAGATCTGCGTGCTGCCAGGCTATCAGGGCCACGGCTTGGGGGGCATGTTGATGCAAAGCTCGGTGGAGGCGTTACGGGCCATGAAATTCCGGGAACTGACGCTGACAGTAACTTCAGAAAACAGATCGGCCGTGCACTTGTACCAAAAGCTGGGATTTACGACCATTCGCAGCTTCACTGCCGGAGTCTGGCCCAAGTAGGCCCATTGATTAGGCGCGTCCACCTGCCAAACGACACCTGGCTAGCGGCCCGATTGAGCTCGAGCTGCGGCGAATTCGTCGCCAGGCTGCCACCCCTGCAACTCAGGCCGGGTCGCCGCAACCTGCCCAAGCGCAAACCCAAAGCGGGCCATCTTCGCCAGACCGGTAAAGTCCATGTCCGCTGCATACTCATCACTCGGCTGATGGTAGCGATGATCGACGTAGTCCTTGGCCTGGGCCTCACCCCAAGCGACCTCGCGGCCCTGAAACTTCAATCCTTCGCCGATTGAGAACGATGGAATTCCGACGCGAGCCAGACTGAAGTGGTCGGAGCGGTAATAGTGGCCCGCTTGCGGCTGGGCGTCGGGACGAATGGCAAAACCGAAAGCCTTGGCAACGGTTTGCACTTGGGGATAAAACGTGGTCCGCTCGGCTCCGCTCACTTCCACTTCCTCAGGCTCTCCGATGGGGAAGAGCGCGTCATAGTTCAAGTCTAAAGTGATTTTTGAGGGCGGAACGGGCGAGTGCTTGCCCAAATATTCCGAACCGAGCAAACCCTGCTCTTCTCCGGTAACGGCGGCAAAGAGAATGGAACGGGGAAGATGCAAACCAGCGACTGACCAGGCGCGAGCCAGTTCCAAAAGAATTCCGCAGCCGGTGGCGTTGTCCACGGCACCGTTGTAAATATTGTCGCCCTTCGCCTCCGGAACGATTCCGAGGTGATCGTAGTGCGCCGTGTACAGGACCGCTTCGCTGCTACGTTTCGGGTCATCACCCGGCAGCATCGCCAAAACATTTTTGGAAACGAACGGACGCAACTGGCTAACCACATGCGCGCGCAAATGCACCGGTAATTCAATGGGTTGGAAGTCGCGCGATTGAGATTGCTTAAACAGTTGATCGAGGTCGAGCCCGGCCATGGCCACCAGTCTCTTGGCCACGCCGGTTTGAATCCAGGTCGCCGCGTGCACTTCTGGCGATGAGTCGCGCTTTAAATACGAACGTTCGGTGCCCCAGGAATTGCGGACCACCTCCCATCCGTAGCTGGCAAGATCGGTGCGGTGGATGATCAGGGTGGCAAGCGCGCCGCGGCGGGCGGTCTCTTCGAACTTGTAGGTCCACCGGCCATAATAGGTGAGCGCCGGGCCTTTGAAAAATTTGGGATCGTCGGACATCGGCTCGTTTACGAACAGCAAAGCGACTTTGCCCCGAAGATCGTAGGTTTTGTAGTCGTTCCATTGGTATTCGGGCGCGGTGATACCGTAGCCAACGAAGACGATGGGAGCGTCGATGTCCGCTACGCTGGTCTGGTCTTCATTGTTGGTGACGTAGTCATCCAGATTGGTCAAGGCCACTGCCTCGCCGTGGGTAGGCGCGAAACGGAATTGAGTGTCCGGCAAGGTTTTCACGCTGACCATGGGAACGTCCTGAAAAAAGGAGCCGTTCTCTCCGGCGGGCCTCAATCCATCGAGGGCGAATTGCGTGGCGATGTACTCGGCAGCGATGTCTCCGCCGCGTTGGCCCGTTCCGCGCCCCTCCAGTAAATCGCTGGAGAGAAATTTGACCTGAGCGCGGATATTCTCAGAATTGATGGCCTCCGGAGCAATGGTCTGAAGGCTTGCGGGCTTGCCAGAAATTTTCTTCTGCGCCGTGAGAGTTGCAGCCAAGGCAGCGGCACAGAATATTACAGCGGCAAACATGTTCGGTTTCTTCATGAGCTGGTCAACTCTCGAGAGCTCGGCCGACTACTTTCTGGTGCGATCTTTCAGCAAATTCTTCAACTCGGACATAAATTCCTGCACGTCCTTAAAGTCCATATAGACGGAAGCAAAGCGCACGTAGGCCACTTTGTCGAGCTTCTTTAGGCGATGCATAATCATTTCGCCGATTTCGGTGGTGGTAAGCTCGCGCTCGGTAGCTTCGTGAACGACGCCCTCGATATCATCGACGATGGCTTCGAGCCTCGGGGTGGCGACCGGTCTTTTCTCGCAGGCTTTCAGCAGGCCTTGAAGGATTTTGGGCCGTTCAAAGCGCTCACGGCGGCCATCTTTCTTGATCACCATGTACGGAATTTCATCGATGCGCTCGTAGGTGGTGAAGCGGCGGGAACACTTCAGGCATTCGCGGCGCCGACGGATGGTGTCGCCGGTTCGGCCTTCACGTGAATCGATGACCTTGTCGTCGATATGCGCGCAAAAAGGACATTTCACTCGGCGGATTCTCCGGGTCGCGTCTGGATTTGGCCGCTAGCCGATTCTGCGACCTTAACGGGGACCGCGGCTTCGCTTTGCACCATGCGCCGAAGTTCTCCGAGCGACATTCCCTCGCTGATCAGCAGCGGAATGCCCGCCAGACTTCCGGCGGCAAAGGTTATCAACCAAATGAGAATGGCTGCAGCCGCGGCTGGCTCTTTTTCTACTCCAAAAACGGTGGTGTACGCAAGGAAGCAGGCTAGTTGCGAGCCGCCGCCAACTCCCGGCAATTGCAGCGCAGAGCCCACCATGGTGAAAGCCAACAAAAGCAGCGCGTCACCCAAGCCGATGTTGGAAAGTGCACCGCCCAAGCTGTGGGATACCCAGACGTAGATTAAGAGAACCAAGAACCAGTGCGCGGCCGAATATGCGACGGCCATGCTGAGGTCCGCCCAGGTTCGAATGGTTTGAACGCCGCGCACAAATCCCAGGATGATCCGAGCGAGGGTGCTCTTCCAGCCTGGCAACGGTAACCAGGTCTGCAGACGACGTTCTAGCAGCGCGGTGCCGTGGAGCCGCAGATAAACCAGCACGGCCAGGGCGATCAAAACTCCGACGCACAACAGCGAGCCGGTGGTTTTCGCTGCGGTCGCGAGCGTACTGGCTCCACCATCGGCTCGCCGGTGCGATTGATAGAGCACCAGTCCAAGACCGGCGATCACCGCGGTGGAAGCGGTGTCGAACAAGCGCTCCAGCACGTACAGACCAAACATGTCGGCGACCGGGAGCCTTTCTTTCCGAGCCATGAGCAGCGGTCGAACCGGTTCACCGGCCCGGCCGAGGAGAAACGTAGCGGAGAATCCCGCCAGCGTTAATTTGTAGATGGTCGAGAAGCGTGAGGGTCCGAGGTTTTTCTGAAAAACTTCCCAACGGAGCGCACGTAAGGCATAACACGCATAGATCGCTACAACGGAAAGCAGGAGGTAATAGGGGTTGGCGGTCCGGATGGCGAGAACGAGCTTGGCACCGCTGAAATCGGCGAGATTGATAAAGCCGCTGGACCGATAAATGACGAAGCCCAGGACACAAAGTCCCAACACAACCAGCAGTAGCTTCCTTGACGAAGCGCGCATTGACAACTCGAGCGTACTGGCGGTGACTCACAGCGTCAAGCAAGCAAACCGGTCGCGTTGTTATCTAGATCAGGGAGACTTGATGGCATTCTTGAAAAGGGGATAGCCCGCCCAAATGGTGACTTGTTGATCGGAAAGCGCCTGTGCACCGCCCACCTGTGCTTGTGTTTCGGGAGGGTGATGAGTAACATGCCCGGATCCCAACCGGCTAGTTGAGCATGGCCACCCCGGGAACATTTCGTGGGCAATTTACGTTCCATAGTTTGCCGGCCGAAACGCACCAGGATTCGAGGCTGATGAAGCGTTGGAGCAGGATGCCCAACTGGTCCAGCAATGCCTCCAGGGCGACGGCTCGGCCTGGGAGGAGCTTGTGCGCCGCCACTCCCGGCGGATCTTCAATATTTGCTACCGCTTTACGGGCAATGGGAGCGACGCGGAAGACCTGTCTCAGGAGGTTTTTTTGCGGGTCTACCGTACCCTGGGGAGTTATCGATCGGCGTATGGAGGCTTTGCAACATGGATGACCAGCGTCACCCGAAATTTGCTGATCGACCACTATCGGCGAACCAAGCGTGATCGTATTACCGACTCCCTGGACGATGCCATGCCTGTGGTCGAGAACAAGGAGTCAACCGGGCGACGACCCGATGAGCAACTGCTACTGCGGGAGTTGAGCGCCCAGGTGCAGGGGGCGCTGACTAAGCTTTCGCCGGAGTTGCGCGAAGCGGTGATTTTGCGTGACCTGCAGCAGTTAGAGTATGCGGAGATTCAGCGGGTTTTGAATATCCCGGAGGGAACGGTAAAGTCGCGGATCAACCGTGGGCGGATCGAGATGGCGCGAATTCTGCAACAGATGGGCGTGAGGCCAAGTTGAATATGAACGAGTTCGGTACGCAAGCTGGGCATCTTGTTGGAAGCGCGGGACGTATAGATAGAATGGATGCAGCAGTTGTCCGAGCGCAGGTGTTCAGAAGCACTCTGTATTCGTGAACAGCGATCCTACGAGGATTTGGCGATGAGCGCGGAGCAGGAAATGGTTTGGAGCTGCGAGAAAACCGAGGAGCTCCTCAGCGACTATCTTGACGGTCTGCTGAAAGCGGATGATCGCGTAGCCTTCGATCTGCATGTGAATGGTTGCGAACGGTGCGCTCCTCTGGTCGCCGGGGTTGCAAGCTTGGTGTCGGGCCTGCATGCAATGGAACAAGTTCCCGAGCCGCCGCGGCTGGTGTACTCAATTCTGGACAAGACTCTAGGGCCGAGAGAATCGGGTTCGGCGTGGGACGCGTTGCTGGCCTGGGCGCGCGGATTGTCGACCATCCGGTTGGCCTATGGGGCACTATCGGTGGGCGCCACTCTGATGATTTTCGTTACTGCTTCGGGGTTTAACTGGCGGCATCCCAAAGTTGCCGATTTGCAACCGGCGAACGTGTATCGGAATGCCGATCGGCAAGCCCACCTGGTATATGCCCGGGGGACCAAGTTTGTGAGCGATCTGCGGGTGGTTTACGAAATTCAGTCGCGGCTGCGGCAGGATAGCGATATTCCCACGAGCCGCGAAAGCACCGTCCCAGCGCCATCGCCAGAAAAGCAGCCAGGCCGCAGCGATGGGTCCCCGCCCTCCGCGCCTAAGCAACAAAACCGGGCAAACGGGATTACCCGGGAGATTGAATTGCTCGCAACCCAACTGCCTGCGTTGGTCGGTGGGCCCGGAAGGAAATTGCCATGAAGTGCGCGGTCCATACCGATGTGGACGCGACCGGGTATTGCCGGAATTGCGGCAAGCCGATGTGCTCTACGTGCGCGCGTCCCGTCCGAGACGTGTTGTATTGCGAGGACTGCCTGGCTAAGACCCTCGGATTGCCCGAGTCTGGAGCCGCGCCGGCGCCCCCGGGGACAGCGGTGCCTGCGCCAGTTGTTGCTCCCTATACGCGAAGCGCGGGACGCAGCGCTACGTTAGCATTTTTTCTGGGCTTACTCCCTGGACTTGGCGCTTTTTACAACGAGCAGTACGGCAAAGGCGTCATTCATCTTTCGATTTTCCTCTTTTTGTTCATCCTTGGCGTCGACGGCTCCTTGAGCAATGGCGCCGAAGCGGCGCTGTGGATCTGCATCGCAGCTCTTTGGATTTACATGCCAGTGGACGCTTACCGTACCGCCAAAGCCAAGATCGCGGGTGAACCTCTGAACGATCCGCTGGAGACGTTCAGCAAGGGGCGTCCGGTCGGCCCGTTTCTGATCATCGCCGTCGGAATTTTACTCTTGCTTCACAATTTTGACTGGTTTCCGTTCTGGCGTATTTCGCAGTTCTGGCCGGTGATTTTAATAGCGGTAGGTATTTTCATGTTCCGTAACCAAATCGGCGGACGTTAGGAGGATTGCCGATGAGCGATCAGAACCGCTGCCGCTGCGCACGATGCACGATACGCGGGTTAATGGGCCCCGCAGTGGTGATCACCGTCGGCGTCCTATTCTTGTTGCAGCAAATGCAGGACGGAAACTTTGATTTCGGGCGGACCTATCCAGTCATCCTAGTGGTCATTGGTGCGATTCTTCTGGCGTCTTCGCTGGCGCCCATGGACGGTCACATTGCAACGCCAGCAACGCTTCCCCCGACGCCTCCTCCGAGTTCTCAACCTCCAGCACCGCCGGTCCAAGGACAATAAGACCTATGGCGATTGGTCGGCCGCGGGGAAGCAGCGTGTTCAGCGGGCTAACGCTGATTTTTGTCGGCGTACTGCTGCTGCTGCACAACTACCGGGGCTTTGCATTGAGCCGGGTGCTGCTGCATTGGTGGCCACTGCTGCTGATCGGGTGGGGTGCCATCAAGCTGTATGAACGGGCGGTTAGTTCCCGCAGCGGTGAGGTAGGCGGGCGTACTGGGCCGGGCGAAGTTTTCCTGGTGTTGGGATTGGTCGCGCTGGTGGGCAGTGTGATCGCAGCCGATCAGGTTCGGGACAAATTTGGCCCCGACATCATGGGTTGGGGACACGATGTATTTTCACGAGATCTGGACGTAGCACCGAAACCGATTCGCGCAAGATCTCGTATCACCATTCAGGGCCTGCATGGTGACATTACCGTGCGCTCCTCGGACCAGCCGGAAATTCGTGTAAATGGAAAGAAGAGCGTACGGGGCTGGAACGAGAATGAATCCGAGCGGAAAGCTAACGCGGTGGCGGTGGCAATTGTCGAGAATGGCGATGGGTACGAAGTGCGCCCAAGCGGAGCGAACGACTCGCAAGTGAGCGTCGACCTCGAAGTGGTGGTACCCAAACAATCGGCGGTGACCGTTCGAAATGATAAGGGCGATATCTCCGTCGGCGATATGGAAAGCCCTGTCTCGATCGACAGTGGGAACGGGGATGTTGAGGTACGTAACACTTCTGGTGACGTGAGCATCGACATGCGGCGCGGTGATGCAAAGATTTCGGATACCAAGGGAAATGTAAACATTTCCGGCAGCGGCGATAGCGTCGAAGTAGTCGGAGTCACCGGTAGCTTTACGATCAACGGGGAGTTTGTCGGTCCGGTACGCGCCGAGAAGGTGACTAAGGGTGTGCGATTTGTCTCGCATCGGACCGACCTCACAGTCTCGCAGCTCACCGGGCACCTGGAGGTGGGTTCGGGCAATCTAGAGGTTGTGGACGCCCCGGGGAACGTCATCCTGACCACCCACGAGGAAGAAGTCAGTATTGAAAACGCCGGCAAAATCAAAGTCGATAACCGCAACGGGAACATCAGCGTGCGATATCCCAATCCTCCGAAGGAAGATATCGACATCGTCAATGCCTCAGCGGCGATCACCGTTGGATTACCGGAATCGTCTAATTTCGAAATTTCGGCAGACTGTCGTTCCGGTGATATCGATTCCGAATTTGAATCCGATTCGCTGAAAAAAACCGTGGCGCAATCTGGCGACTCCCATCTGGAGGGCCGCTTCGGAACTGGCCGCGGCCCGAAGATCACCCTCAAGACCACCTACGGGTCGATTTCTCTGAATAAGACCGATTGAGGGCGCGGACGCCTCGTTTACGGCGGGATCCGCTAAACTTTCCCACTAGCGCTGTGCGACGCGTTCCAAATCTGTGAAGAAGGCTGGGTAGGACACCGCGGCGCAGTTGGCATCTCGAATGGTCGTCACCCCCTCTGCGGCAAGGGCCGCAACCGCAAACGCCATGGCGATACGATGATCGCCATGGGGATCGATCTCCGCTCCCCGTAAAGGTCCAGCCGCACGGCCGGCGACTTTCAAGCCATCAGGACGCTCGTCGATGGTCGCTCCCATGCGCCGTAAGTTGCCCGCCACAGCGGCAATCCGATCACTTTCCTTCACCCGCAACTCCGCCGCGTCTCGAATCTCAATTCCCTCTTCGGTGAACGGCCCCAGCACAGCGAGCATCGGCAATTCGTCGATCAACAGTGGGATCTGCGAGCCAGCGAGTACTCCGCCCTTTAAAGCCGCACCCTTGACGGCTAAGTCTCCGACGATTTCGCCGTGAGCGCTGCGCAAAGACAACATCTGAATCGACGCGCCCAAGCTCGAAAAGACGTCCAGAATGGCGGTGCGCGTGGGATTCAGGCCCACGTTGTGAATGACCAGATTGGAATCGGGGAGCAGCGACGCTGCGGCCAGAAAAAATACCGCCGACGAAAGATCGCCGGGAATATCGATAGAGCGTGCCCGCAGTTTGGAACCACCATTGACTTGCGACAAAGGTTGAATGCGGATGGTTGTGCCTTGGGTGTCGACGACGGCGCCAAATTCTTCCAGCGCCACTTCTGTATGGTCGCGAGTGCGCACCGGCTCGATGACCGAGGTGATGCCATCTGCGTATAAACCCGCGAGGAGCACAGCCGATTTCACTTGGGCGCTGGCTATCGGCATGGCGTAGTTGATGGACTTTAGCGCGCCCCCATGAATTTCCAGAGGAGCGAAGTTGTCGTCGCGAGCGCGAATGTCGGCGCCCATCTCTCGCAGTGGTGAGATGACCCGCTTCATAGGCCGTTTCTGTATCGATGCATCCCCGGTCAGCTTGGCGGTAAAAGCCTGCCCGGCCAAGATGCCAGCGAGCAGCCGTATGGTGGTTCCAGAATTTCCAGCATCAAGCGCGCGCCAAGAACCTTTCAGCCCTTGCCCGCCGCGTCCGGTGATCCATACCGTCTCCTTATCGGCTTTGACTTGAGCGCCCAAGGCACTCATGCAAGCCAAGGTGCTGTGGCAATCCGCTGCCGCCGCGAAATGCCGCAACTCCGAGGTGCCTTCCGCGAGCCCCGCCAGCATCGCATAGCGATGCGAAATGGACTTGTCGCCGGGAGGCTCGACCGCACCAGCCAGGCGCTTGGCGGGCTGAATCATCTGTTTTTTCACACCGAGAGTTTAGCACGCTGATTTCATGGACCGTCGAAGGGCCGGGCGTCAGGCCAGAACTGAGGCGAACGTGAATTGTTCAGAGTCGCAACTGTCCTTTGGACCAGTTCGATGCGAGACACCTCCAGGCAATGGGTTGAAATCTTTGAGAGCCGCGATACGTATCATGGATGTAGGAGAAATGTGATGTCTGTGAATCATCCGTTGGCAAGAATAGTAGTCAAGGCTGGAGCATTGTTGGTCGGCGTCTTGGTCTTTACAGTTTTACTCGCGGCCATTCCGGCCCATCGCGCGCCGGCGGCACCGTTGACGCTGCTACAGGAGGCCGCGAATCCTGCGCACCAGCCCGAACAGGACATGTCCGGAATGAATATGGACGAAAGAGCCAATGAAAAGGCTGCTGTCCGGGACATGACCCCGACCCCCGGACACTCCGATGCCCACAGCTTGCACATGACGATGACCGCGATGCGTCCACCATCGCCGGAAGATTTAAACCGCGCCAACCAAATTGTTGAGCGGTTAAAAGTTGGCATTGAAAAGTACAAGGACTATCACGTCGCGCTGAATGACGGATTCAAGATATTTCTGCCCAACGCGCCGCAGCCCGAATATCACTTCACCAGCTACCGCAACGGATTTCTGGAAGCGTTCACATTTGATCCGGCGCGGCCAACGTCTCTGCTGTACCAGAAGACGGATACGGGATACCAGCTGGTGGGCGCGATGTACACCATGCCGAAGCGAGCTACCCAAGATCAATTGAACGCCCGGGTGCCGCTGAGCGTCGCCATGTGGCACTTGCACACCAATCTATGCATGCCGCCGCGAGATCAGTTGGGTGCTGCGGACTGGACGAAATTCGGACTGAAGGGCTCGATTGTGACCCAGGATGCCTGTGATGCCGCCGGTGGACGATTTCGACCGTCGATTTTTGGATGGATGGTGCACGTCTATCCATATCGAGCCTCGCTCGACACCATCTTCGCCATGCACCATATGGAGTGACATCAGCACCTAGAGTGGTGAAGCAGATTGACAAAAATGCTTTCGTGCTCCAAGAATCGGCAGAAGCAAATTTGTTCCTTGAGAGCACATCCGAATGTACATCCATATGTTCGCGTTTCGATTTCAGCCCAACGTGAGCGAAATACAAAAGAGAGAAATCGTCGATGCAATTCGAAGTCTGCCCGGCCAGATCCCCGGCATGCTGGAAACCTGGGTAGGCATCAACGAATCGCCCCGTGGGCTGGGCTACGAATTGGGTGGAACGATGAAATTCGCCGACCGGGCCGGCTTCGATAAATACGTGAGCCATTCCGCGCACGCCAAATTGCTTAGCTGGCTGCTGCCTTTAGTTGATCCTATTGAGGTTGATTTCGCGCTATAGCGACATTGGCCCCGCCTCCAGAACGTCTAGGCTTGTGCGACCAACCGCGAAGACTCGTCGTTGAATTGCGTCCCCGCACGCTGGGCAAGTATCATTAGCGGCTGATGTCGCCCTCCGGAACTCACTCGCGCAAGTCTTTTGCGATTTCCATGTTCTCCTTCATTTGGCGATGCTGGCTGGTGGTCACGTTGTGCTCGGCTTGCATTGCCGGCGCGTCAGCACAATCGGAAGACATACTGCCACTCGATCAAGTGCACTCGGGCATGCAGGGGTATGCCTACACGATTTTTGCCGGCGATCAGGTGGAAAAGTTCGACCTGGAAGTGATCGGGGTGATGCCCAACTTTCTGGGGCCGCGACAATCGATCATCCTGGTGCAGCTTAAAGGCCCAAAAGTGGAACACACCGGGGTGGTAGCCGGCATGAGCGGAAGCCCCGTGTATCTGGGGGGCAAGTTGGCTGGGGCGCTTTCGCTGAAGTTGGGAGTGTTCACAAAAGAGCCCATCGCGGGAGTGACCCCCATCGAGGATGTGCTGAGACCAACGCGCCAGGGCGCGATCCGGGCGTCGGAGCAGCAATCGGCAGAACAGTTGTCGCTGCCAGCCGCAGAAACGTCGCGCACCGGCTTGCCTTCCGGTTCGGCATTGCAGCCTATTGAAACGCCGTTGGTGTTTTCCGGATTTCAGCCCACGACGTTGCAACAATTCGCTCCGCAGATACAGAGCTACGGCTTTGTGGCGGCTCAAGGCGGTACCGCTGCCCCTCGCAAGGAAGATGCCCACTTGGTGCCCGGCGACATGGCGGGAATGGTTTTGGTGCAGGGCGACGTATCAATTAATTCAGCGTGCACGGTAACCGCCGTCGAAGCCGATCGGGTCTTCTTGTGTGGACACCCGTTCTTGAGCCTGGGGGATGTAGCCCTGCCCATGGCGCGAAGTCGGGTGGTGACTACGCTCTCGTCGGAGCTGTCCTCAACGAAAATTGTAAATATGGGTGGTTCCATTGGCACCATCACCGGCGATCACTTGACCGCGGTAACCGGGAAACTGGGTCCACCGCCGGCGATGATTCCTCTCGATTTGACCGTGTCCAGCGGAAAGCTCGAGAAAAAACTGCATTTTGAGATTGTGAATCATCCCAAGCTCACCCCGCTGCTGGTAGCCATCACTACGTTCAACGGGCTCACCCAGAATGCAATTTATGGTGAAGGAACCACCCTACATTTTTCGGGCGAAATTCGACTGCAGGGCCACGCGCCAGTGCTGATTGAGAATACCTATGCCCCTGGGGACACTTTGGGACAGGATGGAATGCCCATCGCGCTCAGCGTGCAGGGCATTTTTACGCGACTGTTTACAAATACCTACGAAGTTTTGCCGATCGACCGTATTGCGCTGCGCGTGGACAGTCAGCCCGGTCGGCAATCGTTGGTGATTGACAGCGCGTGGCTGGAAAAGAGCGAAGCGGCTCCCGGCGAAACGGTTCGAGTGCGAGTCCTGCTGCATCCCTATCGCGGCGCGTCCCGCGTGGTTGAAACCGCCGTGCGAGTCCCTGATCAAATTAGCCCTGGCGCGTCGCTACGAGTGTTGGTTACCGACGGCGACCTGTTGAGCCGGGCTTCCCGCGGATTTGCATTCGCCGGGAGCGATGGACCACCGGGCTTGGATCAGCTGATCGCCATGCTAAATCGCGAACGCCGGAATGATCGACTTTATGTGGGATTGTTCGTTCCGTCGCCAACCATTCTGTGGGATGACAAAGAACTGCCGAACGCACCACTGTCGGAAGTCAACGTGATCGGTGGACGCCCAACATCGGGCAGCGTACAGGTACTGCGCGAGTCCTTAGCCAGCGAGTCGTCGGTCGAGCTGGATGGCCCGCTGACCGGAGTCATCTCGTTAAATCTGCAGATCAGGTGACCGAAGAAATGTTTAAATCGAAAAGGAAGGAGTTTGCGATCGGAAACCGGACGCATGCACCCGTTTCCCGTGGATCGCATCGCGCGGTTGCATGGATGGCTCTGTGCATGGTGTTGCTGGCCGGCTGGCCGGCCTGGCTACCGGCGGAGCACACCCGCGATTGGCGGCAGTCGACGTATGAGGAATTTATCCGAGGCACATCCCATGGCGTGGCGGTTCGCAGCGATGGGCGATTGGAGCTTGCACCCAAGTTCAGTTTGCTGGCAAACCCGGACGCTTCCTATTTGTGGTCGTCGCGCGTCGATTCGAGAGGAATGGTGTACGCCGGCGGAGGTTCTCCGGCAAGAGTTTTTAGATTGGATGCGGCCGGGAAACTTGCGACCGTGTTCGAATCCGACGAACTGTCCGCCCAGGCGATGGCCTTCGATAAGAAGGGCAACTTGTACGTGGGAACGGCTCCAGACGGAAAGGTGTACCGCCTTTCGGCGACAGGCGAAAAGACCGTATTCTTCGACCCCAAAACGAAATACATCTGGGATCTGGCCTTTGGAGCTGACGGGACCCTGTATGTCGCCACCGGCGACAAGGGGCAAATTTTTGCGGTGGCACCGAACGGCAAGGGCGAGATTTTCTACAGTAGCGACGAAGCCCACATCCGGGTGTTGAATTTCGACCAGCAAGGCGCTTTGATCGCCGGCACGGAACCCAATGGGCGGGTGCTCCGCGTTATTCACAGCTCTCGATCCAACACCGCGAAAGAACAAGATAAAGGCGCGGACGGTACCACCGCTGAGGGCTTCGTTTTGTATGAGACCGCCAAGCGGGAGATTACCTCCTTGGCAGTAGCGGCTGACGGCTTGATCTATGTCGCCGGCATTGGAGAAAAACAGAAAGCTGGTGCCTCCGCGCCGACCACGGTCATTACCTCGCCGCAAGGGACCACCACGATCACCGGAGGCGGGGTGATCGGCGCCACACCGCCAGGCCAGGCGACATTCATGCCATTTCCTCCGTTGCTTTCCAGCAGCATTTATCGGCTTTCGCCGGACGGATCTCCTGAGGAGCTGTGGAGTTCGCGTGATGATGTGGTGTACGCGCTGGCCCTGACTCCAGGGGGACAGCTGCTGGCAGGCACCGGCAACAACGGCGCCTTGCTGGAGATCGACGGCCGCGGAGTTTTTGCGCAGCTTGCTAAATCGACTTCCGGGCAGATCACTGGGATTACTCGCGACAACGCCGGGAAAATCTTCTTGTGCACAGCAAATCCGGGCAAGATCTTTTCGCTAGGCCCCGGCTACGAAGCGGAAGGCACCTTCGAGTCGCATTCTTTCGACGCGCAATTATTTTCCCAGTGGGGCCGGGTGGATTGGTGGAGTTCCTCGGCGACCAAGCCGTCCCCAGCTTCGACCTCGGGTGCGTCTCGCTTTGAATTCTATCTGCGCTCCGGGAACACCGAGGAGGTTGGAAAGGAATGGTCTCGTTGGTATGGACCGTATTCGAAACCCGGCAGTGTCGACTGTCCTCCTGCCAGATTTGTGCAGTGGAAGGCGGTGATTCACGACGGGCACGCCGGGGATAGTATCGATTGGGTCAGCATGGCGTATTTGCCTCGAAACGTAGCGCCGGTCATAGACGCTGTGGCGGTGCAAGACCCGGGCGTCCGGGTGCAAGGTTCTCCCCTCATGCAAACTGGGCAGATACCTAACGTGGCACTGCGCCTGCCGCAAACTGCGAATCCCGGCGGCCTGGTCATCACGCAAAGTGGACCCTCAACTAAATTCGAAGCGCCGCCGCAAGGATTTCCCCAAAAGGGCTATCAGTCCGTCCTGTGGAGCGCTCACGACGACAACGACGACGATTTGCGGTTCGCGGTCTACTACCGCGGAGAAGACGAAACGGAATGGAAGCTGTTGAAAGACAAGCTGGACCAGAAGTTCTACTCCTGGGACAGCACTTCCCTGCCGGATGGCGCCTATTACGTTAAAGTGACCGCCAGCGATGCGCCTTCGAACCCTCCGGCATTGACCCTAAGCGCGGAACGCGAAAGTGAACGCTTTGTAATCGATAACACCCCTCCCATGATCGATGGGCTGTCCGCCAAGATCGGGGCGCAGGCCGGTGCGGCCACGGGCATCGCGCTGACGTCAATCTCCGTGACGTTTCAGGCGCACCATTCAACCAGTAGCATCGAGCGTGCTCAATACAGCGTGGACGGCGGCGACTGGATTCTGGTGTCGCCAACCAATGGCATCAGCGACGCGCGAGAAGAAAGCTATTCGTTCACGGTGGAAGTGCCGCGTGGTGAACACACCATCGCGGTGCGAGCGTATGACCATTTCGAAAATCTGGGAAACGCCAAGACGACTATCGTGGTCCCCACCGCGAAACCCTGACGCTGGGGAAATTCGAGCGAATCAGACCGGGCGGGTATCTCCGCCTGGAATGTGGAACCGCTCAATCTCGGCGCCGAATCCGATTCTGCCGTCGCCGTAAGGTTGATTGCGCACGTGCACCACCCGCGCGGAGCATCGCGTCTGCTCAGGCTTGGAGCCGGTGACTTCCGCTGGCATGCGCAGCGTCACCTCGATAGGCATTCCCATCTGCAGAGGGGCCGAGGAGATAAAGAAGAAACCTCCCCGCGAAACATTAATCGCTTCGGTAAAGTGCTCGCTTTGATCCGCGGCTAAGGTGATAGGACGAAATCGGATCGGTATGCGGATGTTGTAACGGGTAAGCTGCCGGCGTTCCGAACCGTTCATGTTTGCCTCTCCAGGAAGTGTCGGGAAGAACCCGGCAAGGAGGGGGATTTAAGGGTATCAAAGGGGCCAGTCGGGTCAAGGGCGAAATCCCTTGCTTACATGCACTTCTGGCTTGGCACCGCCAATTTGACACTAAAACAGCCGGGCGTCACTGTGCGACAATCCATCCCGGTGTGCGCCCTCAAAGGGAAACTCTGGCGCATAAGACGAATGCACGAACGCACTCTTCCATTCACTCTTGGGTCGAACCCGTTTACGCCTCCTGATTGGGCGACGATTCACGCGGCGCACCAGCTGATTAGGCCATGGATACATCGAACTCCGGTGCTGACTTCCGCCTCGATCGACCAGCTGGTCGGGGCCCACGTCTTCTTCAAGTGTGAAAACCTGCAAAAGACTGGTTCGTTCAAGATTCGAGGTGCAACCAACGGGGTCTTCTCGCTATCGACCCAGGAGACTGCCAGCGGGGTAGTCACGCACTCGAGCGGAAACCACGGAGCAGCGATCGCGCGCGCGGCCACTTGGCGAGGGATCCCTGCCTGGATCGTAATGCCGCGAAACGCACCCAAAGTGAAGATCGCTGCGGTGGAAAGCTACGGAGGCCGCATCACTTTCTGCGGGCCGACGGTGTCGTCTCGCAGCGAGGTGTTGGCCCAGGTGCAGCACCAAACAGGCGCGGCGCTGATTCACCCCTATGACGATGACCGGGTCATCGCCGGGCAAGCCACCGCCGCCAAAGAACTGCTCGAAGACGTCCCCGACCTCAATGCGGTTCTGGCGCCAGTTAGCGGAGGTGGATTGCTCAGCGCTACGTGTCTTAGCTCCAGGCACCTGAACTCACAAGTTCAGGTATTCGGCTGCGAGCCCGAACGCGCCAACGACGCCTACCAGTCGTTACAAACCGGGAGTCTTCAAAAGCTTGAGTCCAGCGATACCATCGCCGATGGGCTCCGAGCCTCCTTGGCGCCCCGGACATTTGCGATTTTGCGACGGGGATTGGCCGGGGTGCTCCTGGTCAGCGAAGACGAGATCATCTCGGCGATGCGACTGATCTGGGAGCGCATGAAGATTTTAGTGGAACCTTCTGCAGCCGTCGCCTTCGCGCCGCTGTTAAAGCTGGATAGCTTGGCGGCGCTCGGAGCTGCCAAAGGAATCGATCAGGCCAGCCGTAAAGAAGTTCCCCAGAAAATCGGGGTCATTCTTACGGGCGGCAACGTCGATTTGTCTGCGCTTCCGTTTTAGCTCAAAGGTCGGTATCCCGTCCGGGAATTTCGGTATCGCCATAAATCTCATCGGGAAACTTTCGAATGTTCTCATTTGGAGGAATCTCGGTTTCGCTTTGATTGGAATGCTTGTCGGTTTGCGAGGTGGTGTCGTTGTTGCGATCCATGTCTTCGACGCTGTTCTTTTTTGCAGGCGATGGCCTGGCGGGTTTGGCGCTCATGTGGTCCTCCGTAGAGTTACCTTGACAGGCTAGCGGTGACATCGGCTAGGCGGCCATAAAGTCTAGGCTGTAGCGGAGCGCGGAATAGCCCGTAGGCTAGCCCGGCTGTTCCCCGCACCTCGCCATGGGCTTGTGTACTTACATCGATTACCTGATTGCAGGCCCGCCCAGTCGCGGCATAGTGAGCGTGCCGCTCAATCGAGCGCTGGAGGAAAGCGAATGGCGAAATACGGGAAGGCTGCCGGTAAGTCAGTGAAGAGTGCTATGCACCGGGAAAAGCGAGGAACTCTTAAATCTGGCAAGGGTGGTAAAGGGGGAACGGTGAAGAGCCGTAAACAGGCAATCGCGATTGGTCTGTCGGAAGCGCGCAAGAAGGGTGCTAAAGTCCCCAAGAAGAAACGCAGCTGAACAAATCATCCCCGGGGCTAGCCCCGATTAGGAGCTGGCCCCGGGCGTCTGGCATTTTCGGGCAACTTTTTCAACCCCGCTCCCTCACTACTTCCGCAGAGAAGCCACGAGGATTTGTTCAGTTTCGATCGTTCCCTGCGCCAGCTCGCGTGGTTCTTCGCGCTTGGGCGCGGTGAAGCGAAGGTGCATGTCCAGTTCCTGCAAGAAAATGTCCTGAACATAAAGAGCTCCGTGACTACGTTCTAGGGTTAGGACACTGGGCTTCGCCGAACGATCCTCCGACGTAGCGGACGTCAGGATTACTTGGGAACCCGTGGGCCCCTTCACAATGATTCTTGCCGGTACCACGGTTGACGCCAGAGCGAAAGAATATGTTCCGGCGGGGAGTGTGTTGCCCTGCCACTTTACTTCCTGTGGCAAGGTGAACGTTCCACGATAGGCGTCTTGCGCGACCGCCGGGGTTCCAGCGGCGCATACTGCGAAAATACTGAATGCGACCAATACTGCGATTCGATTCAATTGGTTTTTCATGACGGTCTCCTTTTCGAATTTGCGGTTTGTTTAGCTGGTTTCGCTAAGCACGCCTGAACTAATGCATGCCGAGCGCCGTTTGCCCGGCTAAACGGCCACATCCACGGGATCGGAAGTAACTTCTTGACGCAGTTCGAGATGGCTTGAGGGCGCGCAATCTTCCCCGGGGGATGCCGTGGTCGTGTGAG